>Ga0208410_1001118_pt1 | contig 14299 bp, 31 predicted proteins | sample ETN02SmetaG_3_FD_185787 | JGI IMG/M metagenome (GOLD analysis project Ga0208410, IMG submission 185787) | Marine microbial and viral communities from oxygen minimum zone, Eastern Pacific Ocean - ETNP2014F10-02SV257 (SPAdes) (version 2) | ecosystem: Environmental > Aquatic > Marine > Oceanic ... | reverse complement strand
AAATTTAAACTTACAGACTGATCAATATAGTCTTGTCTTATTCCAGCCTGCCTAATTAATTCTAATTGATTTATTTCTTTAAATGTTTTAAATACATTTTTTACGGATTCTCCTTCTTCTTGGTTAAGTCTTCCTCCGTGATCGTAATACCATCCGTTAAGCTGTTCAAGCCCTTGAACGGATCCACCATCTTCCAAAATTTTATCCCAAGTTTCTTTAGTGTCGACTCCAACTTTTCTTAATACTTTTTTAAGTTCTTTATTTTTACGTATAAATGTACCTTTTGCGGATTGTTCTGTAAATACATTAGCGGCCCAAGGTTCAATCCCCGGTGATACATTACCAGCTAATTTACTATTAGATACTGTAGGTGCAATAGCTCTAAGATGAGTATTACGAAATCCTGTACCTACACACCATAAAGGTTCACCATATGTTTCAGCTAATGCTCTTGATGCTCTTTCTGTTTCAATTTTTATTTTTGAAAAAATTTCTCGCGTTTTGAATTGCGCTAATAAACTTTCGAAAGAAATTCCGTTTTTCTGCAACAGGCTGTGCCATCCAAGGACACCAAGGCCAAGTGCCCGGCCTTTCTCCGCACTGCGTACAGAGTTCTCGAATCCCTTCATATTCTTTGCCCTCTGGATAAATTCTTCTAGCACACCGTCCAGGAACCATGTGGCGTCGTATATCAGATTGGTGTTCTTCCATTCATCATATTTATCTAAGTTAACTGATGATAAACAACAAACAAAGCTATGACTTTCGTCTGTATGCAGCACTATTTCGCTACATATATTAGTCATATGAACCTTTAAACTGTTCTTTTTGTATGCTTCTGGATTATTTTTGTTTGTATTTCCCTTAAAAAGAATATAAGGTTCCCCAGTAGCCTTACGCTTTTGGAGGAGTTTGGACCATTTCCTCCGTGCTTCTTTATCTCCCGCTTCAAGTCTTCGCATAAACTTATCGCCGACCACAGCACACTGGTGGAGGTTAAGGGATTGTCTATTGACATCGCCTTTAGGCTCTCTGATTTCGACCCATTCATCAAAATCGGGATGTTCAATATTGATATTAACTGAAGCAGCTCCTCGTCTGACAGATCCTTGATTAGTGGCAAGTATTGTTGAATCGTATATCTTGCAAAACGGCACCACTCCATCACTTGTTCCATTGTTTGTTATTCTAGCTCCGGCGGGACGAATCATATTAATTCCGATACCAACACCCCCACCGTGTTTTGCTAGTAACATCATTTCTAAATTTTTACCTCCAATATCATGTATGCTATCTGCTACATCAATTCCAAAGCAACTAATCGGTAATCCGCGATCTGAGCCTGTATTAGAGAGCACTGGTGAAGCTAAACAAAGCCAGCCCTTCCATATGTAATCAAAAAACTTTTCAGCCAATTCTGGCTTGTATAAACGCTTAGCTATAGTTTTAGCAACTCTTTCATACGCTTCTTTAGGTGACTCTCCATTTATTAAATAGCCACCGGTAATTGTTTTTTTATAAACATCGGTTTCACCCCATGCAGGATAGTCTTCACCTTTTTTCCAATCGTTATTCCACATCTAAATCTAATTTTTTTTCTTCTTCAGGTTTTTTTACAACTTCAGTTTTTAATTTTTTTAAAGCTTCATCATAACCATCCATAAGTTTTACTAATTCTAATGTGCCTACACCTAATTCTCTAAGGTGTGTTAATTCATTTAATACTTGCTGCGTTACACGCTTGAGAGCTTCTACACTTCGATGCATGTCTACTAATTTACTTTCTTTCATATATTATATAAATAAATTAAATAACCAAATGTTACATTTAAATTAACTATTACTAAATTCCATTGCTTTGCTACAAAAACCTGCGGCAAAGATAATATACCGCCCATAATGTAAGTTACAGCGCCAATAGCATCGGGTAACAAATAGGGCGAAATCATTATAAAAGCAGCACCCATATAACCCAACCTGTTTGATAATCTTTCAACAGGGCTTAACTTTCTTTCTTTTACTAATGCTTTTAAATTTACCATATATCTTCAAAATCTTCGCCTTCGTTAGCTTTTGAATAATCAGTCGGACGCACAGCAAAAAAATCAGTATGAGTATGCCCCCCGGTAAGATGGTAGAACCAGTCAAGATTGCTTGCTGCGACTTCGTTAAACTCAAAGTGCCTCCTCCCGTTGCTGTAACCAAGTTCTGCAATTTTTTCATTGAGACGTTTTCGGATGAATTGTTTAAGATCGTAGGCTTTAAGGTTTTCAATGTCTCCAAGCTCGAACATTTTGTCAATATATTTTTCTTCTGCATTAAGCATTGCTTTTGCCGCTTTAATAACATCATTATAGCAATCATTTTGTAAATTAGGTATTTCACTACACATATGTTTAAACAATTGACAACCCATTTTAGAGTGTAATGATTCATCTCTTACTGACCATTTCATCTGTTGTCCAATGCCTTTTAATAAATTTCTTAATTGAAAAGAATACAATACAGCAAAAGCAGAATAAAGACTAACTCCTTCAGCAAAAGCAGAAAAAATAGCCAACGATTTTCCAATACCAGTTGGATTAGTTCCGTTATAAGCAACAAGGTTATCGAATCTTTCCATCGTTGCTTCATCTTGTAAAAAAGCTTCAAAATTTTCAAGCCCTAATGTTTCATTTAAATAACTATATGCTACTGCATGTATGGTTTCTTGGCTTCCAAACATCATAGCCATTTGCTGTATTTCATGTTTAGGAAACCACGATACAACTTTTTGTGTCCAATAATCAGAAACTGCGCATTCAGTTTGAGCAAATCCTAATAATATATTGCCTACTAAATTTTTTTCAGGAACAGTTAATTTTTCGTTCCAGTCCTTTACATCGCCTTGCATAGGAATTTCAGTGTGTAACCAAAATGCTTGTGCTTGTTTTAACCAGCCTTCTGTATAATATTCTGGATATTCAAAAGGTTTATATGGTACTCTTAAATCAAATAATCCCATTTATTATTTATCTATTATTAAACAAAGATCTACGAATGGTAAATATAACACATGTTCGTTAAAACTTTCATTAATATAGGATCTTACTCCTAACAATATTCCCGGATAAAAACCTATACTAAGCTCCCATCCTTTACCTCCCTTGTCCTCTATATTTTTTGACATAATTTTTACTTGTTTTAAGTTTAGAAGTTTTACTTTTTGCGTGCACGTTTGGACGCTTAACTTTATTTTTTTTCCTGTAATTATTAGATATTATTCTAGCCATAACATTTTATATCGTGTGCTTCTTGTATTTCAACCAATTCTCTATATAAAAGTCTACCCCTTGTTTCTACACTCCATTTAATAAACTTATCAACCTGTCTGCTTGCATATTTAATGCGTGCTATTTTTTTAGCTTTTCTTGGATCAATTCTATTGTTCTGTCGCATTCTTTTTGATTCTGTGGTTTATATAAAGTATATTCTGGAAATTGTGATTTAACCAGTTGTTTAAATAGTTTCCATCGCATAGGAAATGATTCATTTGCTCTTCCTTTTGTTTCAATTATAAAATTATCCCCTATAAAATCTGGTGTATATTTAATAGGTAATATCCTTTTACATCCTCTGTTTTTATAATCACCTTTTCCGTTTGATTGTCTTTCGTATACTTCATTATCTAAATGAAATCCATTTAACAAAACAAAAGTTTCACCCTCGTACTTAGAACGTATTTTAGCTTTTTTTAAAGCCATATACATATATCTTTCAAGACCCGACGCAAAATTAATTCCGTCATACGATACTTTTTTTGAAACAACTGGACCCCGTTTTCTTTTTTTATACGGCTTTCTTTTAGTCGTTTTCATATTTTTTTAATAATGCTTCCTGTAATTCCTCGCTTGCTGTTTCTTTAAGTTTTTGAAGATATAATGTAGCGTCCATTAATTCTTCTTGTAAATGATTAATCCAAGCAAACATATCGGAATGGTCGTCTTCAAGAGTTACTTTATATTTTTTAAAACCTACATCAGATCTGTCTATAAACTTATCTACTACACGTTCTACTACAGGGTCTCTAAATTTAATTTCTTTTTTATTCATCTTTAACAAATGTTCCGTTAATCATTCTACCAGTTCTATCAGATATTTCATCATAAGCAGACTGAATACAAGTTTCAATATCAGTACCGATGAGGTGGGCAAGATTAGTAAGAACAACAATGCTATCACCAATAGCATCAACAATATCCTCTTTATTATTTTTAAGTAAGGCTTGTGATAATTCTCCACATTCTTCATATAATTTAATTAGTTGAGTTTTAGTGTCTCCTTTTTCATACAAGCCCCTTTCTTCTGCCCAGCTCCTAATATTGTTAAATATTTCAAGCGTTTCAACAACAGGAATAAGATTGTTTTCAGGATTTAAAAAAGCCTCATAATAAGCTTTATTATAAATATAGCTGCGCTTATCATTATACATAGATTTTTTGCAGTTTAATAAAATCCAATTAATAGTTTCAGGATCTAACTTAAACTCCCCATGCGAGGTTTCCCAAGACAAATCCATGTGATCCCTAAGCCAGTTATTAAGCTGTAATTTAGGAACAGGAAAGGTTGTAGTCTGTTCGGTAACGTTTATTTTCATTTTATTTAATTTTTGATTACACAAATCTTTATATTTTTGTCTATCAACTTTGTAGCCATAAGACTTTTGAAGTTCTATTTCCCGGTCAGATATATAATTTATATCATCGCTAGAATCAAGAACTTCATATTCATCTGGCTGATAACCTTGAGCAACCGTTACACGCTTATTAAGATTACGTGTAACCCCTATTTTTTTACCCGGTACGTGATAAATAAAATACATATTTTATGTTGCTAAAGGTGCCTTTATTGGGCTTAATGGATTATAATTTTTTAAAACAATATCTTCATGAGTAGGTATATTAACTTCATTAGTTAAAGATAACCCTTTTTTTAATTCTACAGTAGGCAAATTGCCATCAGATCTGTTTAAATATTCTGTAGCTTGTTTAAAATGATTGTTATATAAATGACAATCCCCTAAAAAACAAATAAGCTCACCGGGTTTATAACCTGAACCTTTTGCTAGCATAAGCAATAATAAACCGTACATTGCCAAATCATAAGGTAGCCCTAAAAATACGTCAACAGATCTTTGTGACCAAGCTAAGCTTAATTTATTATTATTTATATATACTTGAAAGCCATAATGACAGGGAGGCAGTGCCATATCATCCAGCTCAGCGGGATTCCATAAGCTTGCCATAATGCGCCTCGAGCTTGGTTCTTGTTTAATTTGCTCGAGTATATACTTAAGCTGGTCAACACCATCAAAGTCACGAAGTTGCTTGCCATAAACAGGCCCAAGAGTATTGTCGGTCCTGCCAGATTTTTTATAATTATCGTCCCAATAAGAGACGCCGTGATGGCGTAAGTAATACATATCATTACGCCCTTGTAATATCCATAGTAATTCCGTAATTGCATGATTGAAAAATATTTTTTTAGCAGTTAATAATGGGAATCCGAGTTCCATATTATGTCTAAGAATTCTTCCGAAGACAGCTCTCGTCCCAGTGCCAGTTCTATCCTTTTTTTTCGCTCCTCCATGGAGTATTCCTGATAATAATCCTCGGTATTCATTTTGTACGTTTATCATAATAATATTTTCTTATTTTTTTTATTGCAGGCCATATACCTTTATCATCATAAACCGTAGGTGACACGTGTGCCTTTTCACCTTTTTTATATGGGCCTAATCTAATCTCTACGTGCCAAGAATCTGGGAATAATCCCGTTGTAGCCGGTTTAGGAGATATGCGATAATTATTATTAACACAATAATTAAAATGTATCTGTTCTTCATTGTTTAAAACGTTAGCATATTTATTTAATCCTTTATAACCTTTAGGTTTCTTTACTCCACTTCCCATGGCATTGCTTCTATTTGATTTGTTTCAGGATAGATGGGTACAAAAGATCCTGATTTATATTCCCATTTAAAATGTGCTTCTGCACCGTTTTCACCTAAATTTTGGAATTTGACTTTGAGCACCTTGGCTTTAACAGTTTTATTATCATAATCGCGGTGAATGAGTAAACCGTGATAAGAAGCATCATACCATTCCCCACCGCCTTTAATATTGTACATAGTCGGTTCTTCAATTTTACCATCTTTATCTTTATACATTTTTGTTGGATGAGCTACAACTATAACTAATACATCATATTTTTTTGCAAATATTTCTATTTTAGTTAAGTACTCCATTGTGTACTTGTTTACATCATCTGTCTTGCAATTTACATCTCTTATTTTATTAAATGGGTCAATAACTAAACATTTAATGCCTTTTCTTTTAACAAGTTCCGCACCTTTCTTTAAAACCGATTCTAAAGTATAGCGTTCCATGTCTATAAAAAAGAAATTATCATTAACGTGTCCAGCTATTGATTTCCATTTAGCTCCACCAATGTCGGATTTTTGTGGCATATCTTGCCACACTTTTCGCATTAGTTTATGAGCGTGTAAGAATGTGGGGGCGTTTTCAGGAGATGCAAAAGCTGTCTTCCATTGATAATTTTGATTATATCCTACGACCATTTGATCCACAAAATCAGACTTCCCAGAAGAAGGTATGCCAGTAACAGTAATAAACTGGCCGGTATACGTTGAAAATATTTCATCAAAATTTTGTAAACCAACTTGATAGCCTTTTTTGAATCCATTTTTAACAAAATCTGTAATTTCTCCTTCAATGTCATTGAACGTCGTGACATTTTCAAGCGGTACAGCTTTCGCTTGTTGTACAAGTTTTGATAGTCTTTTAGTTCCATATTTAATTAAATATTCGTTTGCGTCTTTACAATCATCAAAGTCTATAATAAAACAAACCTCTGCACCAAGACGTCTAATTAATTCTTGTTGCAAGGTTTGTCCAGCTTCGTCTTTATCAACTGCTAAGATTATTTTTTCTTTATTTTCAAAATAATCTATACAATTGTCTAAGTAATCTAAATTGTTATTATTTAAAGTTGCCCCGTTAGGGACAGAGATAGTATTGAATACACCAGCTTCATGGAAAGATAATACATCCATTTCGCCTTCCACAATAATGCAACTAGAATAATTAGCAATACTGTTAATGTTGTAAAATATTTTCTCGGCTCCTTTAAATAATTTAAAGTTTTTTCTAGCATCTCTATATTTTATATTTATTAATTCATTACCTATAAAATAATTAAACTTAATTGTATTTTCTTTTTGACCGGTTTGTGGCATCCACTCTAAGCCTTCAGATACTTTTAAATTTTGTAACGTATTTTTACTAATACCTCTTAATTTAAACCAATCTTCAACTTTTGTGTTTTTAACAGGCGCAACATTTTCATTTACAGGCCTTATAAATTCTTTTATACTATTACCTTTTCTTTTATAAGTATGTAATTGAAATGTTGTATCACAATTATGACAAGTCCCTAAACCTGTTTCCCAATCATAAGAAGCGCACTTTAATTTTTGTTTAGATGGCTTCCTATCGGATGAACACAGGGGACAAATCCCCTGCGTCTTTCCTTCTTCAAGACCATATTGGTTAAAACTTTCAATTGCATAACCATTAATTTCTTGAGTATTTACTTGCATTTAATCTTCGTCTTTTAGTACTGGTTGGTTATTTTCATCGTAATGGACGTAAAGCCATTGTTCGTTAATTACATCGTAGTATTTATTAAAACGGTAAATCATCTGCTACAGGTTCAGGTTTAGTTACTGCAGGCGCCGACTGCATGTTATCTCTGGGCGCAGGCTCTACATTTTGTCCGTTAGTCCAAACAACATTAATATTGCCTAAATAAACTTTAGCTTCTTTGTTTTCACGTTGTTCTTTGCTTTGTCGTACGGTTACAGATCCTTGTTGACCAAATTGATCAATATCATCATTAATAGTAACAGTAACAGGAATATACTTTCCTTTTTTACCATCAATAATTTCTTCCTTAGGAATTTTTGATAAATTAATACTAGTGTTTAAAATAGTTGCCATATAAAATAAAATTTAAAGTGTTTCGTTTACAAAATATTGTTCGGGATCAAAGTTAGGCGTATTATAGTGCAAATCATATATTTCACACGCTTTAATTACTTTGTCTTCCCCTTTTAACAAAAACTTTTCAGAACAGTCACATAATTTAATCTTGTGAGTATTTTTATCCATGGCTATAAATACCATTTCAAATCCAAAAAGTTTATTATAAATGTAAGCTTGGCTGTCATAATTAAATTTAGAAGCACTGAATCTAAAATTGTCAAGATTTGTTGTTGTTTTCAAATCAATAACTAAATGCTCATCATAATTAACTACGTCAGCCTTCGCTTTCCATTCAATATTATTAATTACTCCCATTGCGGGCTCCTCATAAAGCATATTTGTTCCTGTAATTAAACTTTCTATAAATTTATTTTTTAAAAGTTTTTCAGTCATCGCTTCAACCATATCTGCTTCTTCTTGCAATAAACACATTTCACCATCTGATATTTCTTTATAGTGTTTTGTATTCCTGCTTGAGCTTTCAACAATCTTAAACGATTTGACTTTTTCAGGTTCAAGTATAATAGTGTGGAAATATCCACCTATAAGCATTGCGGGCGTTTTCTTTATAGGTTTATACAAATTTTCAGGCTCGCTTAACAGAGTTTTAATATTTGAATTACTTAAATATTGTTGACCAAACTTACCATAGTAGTGTTCGTCCTCTCTAAGCTTATCTATTATCTCTTTATGATTCATCTAAAGTGTACTTAATTCTTGTTCTAATTCAGGTGTGAGTTTATATTTCTTTTTAATCTTTTCTAATGATCCACCCTTTTTTAAATATTCTTTTGCCTCTGGGACCCAATTGTTGTTTGAGTTTGTAGTAGCATCAGCGTCAGCAGTGTCATCAATTAAAAATAAATTACCTAAAGCATACTTTTTAGCATAAGAGCTGGCCGTGCCATATCTCTGAGGCATTGCTTGCCCTTTAAACATAACATCAACGCCTACTACTGCAGTTGCTGAAAGCTCATTTAGATTATCTCTAATGGTTGCTGTTGATTGGATTACTGAAGGATCATTTGATATAAGTTCCTCTGTTGTAGTTACAGTTACATCTAGCTCAAGTAAGAATGGTTTTAAAGCTTCTAAGATGTCTTCGGCAGATCTATAGTAATATTTGCCGTAAGTGTTGTAGCGACTTTTTTTCGCTTTTAACTTGGTTTGAATGGTTGCTAATTTTTGTGTCAATTCCATAAAAAAAAATTAGATTGGTTAATAATATAATTACGCATCTCGTGTATTATTTACACGGAATCTCCTATTTAACTTACAGATAATCAAGCACTTGCGAGCTATCTACGTTGTCAATTAGTTTTTGTATCGCTGCCTTTTTTATTTCAGATACCCTTACATAAGAGCTAGGCCCTTCGATACCTATTATCTTTGCGATATCATTGGCAGAATGTTTATCACAATCTAATCCGTAAGATAAGCGTAAAACTTCATATTCTTTTGGATTAAGGTTCTTTTTTAAAATACTTTTTAAATACATATTAAGCATTCCTAAATTGTACGGCTCAGAACGATCAGGAACTTGATCAAAATAATTATCTTCATTTTCAGCCTGTTCATCAATACTTAAAAATATACTATTAAAAAATATTTCCACTATTTTTTTATCCTGAGGATTTTGACGCATTTCGTTTAATCTATGCTCGGGTATGCGTATATGTCCTCTTGTTATATCTATTGATCTTCTAATTGCACCTTTAATTCTTTTTGACAAAAATGATTTGATTGTTTTTTCAGGATCTTCTGACTCTGTAATCTTACTCATTTCTATTTTATCAACCGCTGCCACCAGCCCCTTGCTACCTTCTTGTATAAGGTCAGTTATATCTAATATCCCTGATGCTTGTTGTGTGGTTGAAAATTTGTGTGCCATGTTTTCTACAAGTGGTAAAAACTTTATGATCAGCTCATCTCTAGTGTAAAGATCATACGTTCGTTTGTTTTCTGGCATACTGTTCTGTAAATCAGTTTTATACCGAATGTAATTCCTTACATTATATTTTTTCATGTGCTTATATCATAGAGTTCAATAAATTTTTTTCGGTTTTTAATTGGTTATCAAGGTTTCGGTACACGGTTCTGGTTGAACAGCCAAGCATCCGTGCGATGGTTTGAACTGTTATACACTCATGCATATCGTGTATAGCATTCATGCATTCATATATATTTTCTTTTGTTGCAATCTTAGATCGACCAATAAGTTTGCCTACAATGCTTAGCTTCTCTGATCGAGTCAGCCCAGTAATATCGTTGAATATTATTTTGCGCAATTTATTTTTTGGTGGTCGTTCCAAATCTATTTTATAAATGTCATTAATAATATTCATTAATATATCATCTGATATTTCAAAGGTAATAAAATTATTTGGTTTATATATAATATGTTTACATAAACTTTTAAATCCTTGTTCTGATAGGTTAGGATTTAAATATAATAACACAAGCAAATGCCATTTCAATGATCTATAAGTATTGATCTTTGCCTTGCTTCGGAATAGTTCATAACATTGGTGTGTACCTTCTTTATAAAACTTTCCCCATTCAAATACATCTGAGGGTTCATCTGTTACTGGATCTCTCCGATATATTATTCTATTATTATTTAAGTAGTCCATCCTGCGTGACATTAGCCTGCTACTCGTTATATATTAATTACCTTTTGTCGCATTACATTTCTAAAAGTCTTAGTCGTTGACTATACTTTTTAATTAGGTCAGCTTTGTGTTTTAATTTATCTACTGGCATAATACCACTTCGGTTATAAGATAAAACGTCTTCAATAATATCTTGTCTTAACATATAAATATTATTCCATATATAATCTTTATGATCTTTGGTTCGGTTAACCCAGATTACAATTTGTTTATTACCTATTTTAATTTTCATAATATATTATCAATCTTTTTTTGTATATGCTCAAGTCTTCTTTTTATTATAAGTGCTCGCTCATACTCTTCATTCTCTTCACACTTCTCAAGCAGTTCATTTAAGCGGCTATATTCATCCAGCAATATTAAGAAATTATTTCCTTCGTTGGTAATTTTTTTATATAATTTTGATGCAATCATTTCAGCAATTGCTTCTGCTTCGCGCTCAGTCATCGTCTGTTTCAATAAGTTTATATATATAACTTAAGACTTTAAGTTCTGTCTTAGCACCTTCAACAAGGCTTACCATTTCTTCGTGTGTAATATCCCCTCTAAAGCGTCCGCTCTTTAATTCACGGCGCAGCTCGTCGAGTTCTATATTAGCATGTATTACTCTGGCGTATATTTTATTATTTGCCCTTTCTTTTATTGTCATTGCTAAATTGTTTATCATCGATTATATTATCGAGTTTATTACGTAAAACATCTGTAAACTTATGACCCATTGATTCCATTTTATCTAAACAATTCTTTGTAAAAGCATACATCTGTTTATTCTGTAATAGCTTTACTCTGTATTTTTCACGATAAAATTTATTTGGATTACTTCGTTTAACTTGTGTATCTATTTTTTTGTTTAGTCTTTCATGCAGTTTTAAATATCTATTATAGTAATCTTTTTCCCAAAGCGGGTTGATTAGATTATCAAACACTTTAAGGCCATGAATTACGGTAGCATGATCTTTGTTCACTGCCTTCCCTATCTTCGTTAATGATTCAAATGTAAAATCTTTACAGAGTTTATAATAAATACTTCTCATATATACCATCTCTCTTTCTCTGGAGGGAATATGAATTTGTGTGTTGAACATACTTTCAACGGCGTTTCTAATAACTATCGAGTTCATTCTGGTGTCGTTTTCCTTGTGGGTTAATACTTGGTTGTTTCCATCTATATCCTAATATAGGATGCATATAATAATCGTATACATCCCAAATCATTTGTTCTTTTTCTTTCATTATACTATTTCTAAATTAAGTTCGCGCGCTACATAGTTAATATGTCTGCTTGTTGTGGGACTGCTTGCGCCTACCCCGTCTACCCACCAAGGCATTTTCTTTAGTGTGTTACCGTAAATTGTTGCAACGTGTGTATCATATGAAATGATTGCGTCGCCACATCTTTTAAGGTTTTGTTTGTATCTGTCAAATCTTACTGGTCTCATAGTTTTATAAAGGTTAATGGTTTAATATATTTGTTTATAAATTTGCCGATCGATTCAGCATTGCGCATACCTTCAAACATAAATGGTTCAACACTTTGGTAAAGGTATTCACTGTTGTTGGTAAATGTAAGCTTGAGCTCACTGGTTTCGTAGTTGTACTCCGCAAGTTTAATTGCTGCTGAGTTTACTTTAATTCTGTCTTTGATTAGTTTTTTCATTGTTATTTAATTTTATTATATTATCAACTGTCTTACGTGTTAATTCTGTAAGTGGTATTTTATCCACGATGTCTGCTGTTGCATCTTTAGGATAATGCTTTAATATGTTTTCAATTATCCCGTCGAGTACATGATCATCCAAATCGTTGTTGAGTGTGTAATGATCGGTCTTGTTCTTGTATGTGATTGATAGCTTACTCAGTCCCATCGTCGTCTATATTATCATTCAGCCATTGCTCAATTTGGTAGTCTTCAAGGTGTTCCTCTATGTCATCTATAAAGATTTTAGCTTCAGGTGTATTTTCAGCAACTTCTACTATACGCTCCATGATGGTATCAAAATCAGGTTTATAGTAGTATACATCATTTTCCCAATCAAGTTGGTTAGGGTCTTCGGTCAAGACATAAATACCATAATCATCGGCTGTCAGGTATTCAGTTAATTGCAAAACAGGTTTGCCGTAGAGTGTATCAAAGTCTGTAATAGTTACATTTAGGTGTTGTTGTAGTCTTTCTAATGGTGTCATAATTTTTGGTTTTAAAGTTGTTGGTTTAATATATAATTTAGTACTTGTTTAGTTGTTCCAGTCATGCTCTGCTCAATACCATCTTGGTCTTGAAACGAAAGCTTGTAGAACTTAGGTTTGTGTATTTCAAACTCGGTGTTAAATTTATTTCCTGCCATAATATTTAATTTTAGTTAGTGGACGTGAGAGGAGTCGAACCTCTTTGCTGATAGTGTACCTTGGAACTTTGTCAGCGTTATTAATAATCACGGTTTTCCATCCGATGGGAGTTTGCCTTAGCTTCAATGTCTGGCTTGCAGTCGTATTCTGATTCGCAAACATTCCTTCACTTTTTTTTGTTATCTCCATATCATTATTAATTTTCCCGTCACGCCCGTTTGCAAGTGCACAGACTGGTGGGTTTTTATCTGTACTTTAGTCCAGTAAGACTTGCTTATGTTGTACGGAGGAGGAGGTACATGACCCTCACTTCATCCCGAGATTCTATTTGCCCGTCGGCAATCCCCCGTAGTTTATATACACATATGCATGTGTATAGCATTTAGTCTTCTACTTGTTCTGGTTGTTGATACTTGTTGTGGATATAATCAATCAATCTCACGGTAAAGTATTCAATCAAATCGTTACCATCGAACCCGTCATCTAAGAGTGGTTTAAGCTTTTCAATGTTATAATCAAATGCCCAGTCGTCAACAAGTGATCTCATTCGTTCGTGCTTCTCTTTAATCTCTAAGAAGTTCTCAAGTTTTGTGTTTAAATTTTTCATGTTATTATTTTTTAGATTCATATATATTATCGATTGTCTTACGTATTTATTCTGTAAGTTCGTGGGCTATCTTAAGAAGTTCAACCGTGCTATCACTCTCAGCTTCAACACTCCATGAGTTCTTCTCCTTTACTTCTAATCTCCATTGATCCATCTTGAACCCACCTCTGATCTGCCAATCTTGTATATGTCTTTTCATTTTGTTACACGTTTAATTAAGGTAAATAATATTTGTTGCTTTACTTTCAGTTCAAGTTCATTAACATCTGGATAGTTGGTTCCGTCCATAGTCCAGTGGATTGTCTTGTCGATATATTTTTCAATATCATCCGTGCACTCTTGTGCAAATCTTTCAACTGCTTTCATCCTATATATTCTAATAAGTTTTTAATCTTCTTTAAATTCTTGTGTGCAATCTGTGCATTCATAAAGTATGCATAGTCTGGTCCAATCTCAACTAAGTCATCTATTGTCTGGCGTAGTTGGTATAATTTGTCTTTTACTATTATTGATTTGTTTTGTGTATCTGTCATTGTTTTTTTATTTATGTTCCACTATAACCCCACGCCCCG
>Ga0208410_1001115_pt1 | contig 14317 bp, 9 predicted proteins | sample ETN02SmetaG_3_FD_185787 | JGI IMG/M metagenome (GOLD analysis project Ga0208410, IMG submission 185787) | Marine microbial and viral communities from oxygen minimum zone, Eastern Pacific Ocean - ETNP2014F10-02SV257 (SPAdes) (version 2) | ecosystem: Environmental > Aquatic > Marine > Oceanic ... | reverse complement strand
CTCTGCTCCAACTCCACCTCCACCGGCGAACTCACCGCCTCCAAGCGCAGCGCCTTCTTCATCAACGATTTTCCTCCCTTCCCCCTCTCTCGCTCGCTCTGCTTCTTCTCCCTTTTCCCCTTCCCGCTCGCCGACGACGCCTCGGCGCTCTGGATAACCCTTCGACCGCGATTCGCGCCGTTCCCACCGACCGCGAGCGACCCCCCGACGCGCGCGCGCGCGCCCGACGGCGCGAACGACCCTCCCACGCTCGTTCGAGCGCCTCTCATCGCGCGCGGCGCGCGAGAGACCACATCGCGCCCGCGCGCGCCGACCGTCACCGCCGGTCCACCGCCGCGCGCCGTCGTCATCATCTTCCGACCTCTCCTCGCGCTCGCGCGCGACGCGAGCGCGGAGACGTCGAACAGAGGTCGCGTGGAGACCGTTCTCCCACCTCGCGATCGCGCGCGGAGATCCCGCGCCGAGCGTCGCCGCGAGCGACGACGACTGGAGAACGGTCGAGCGCCGCCGTCTCGGAAAACATGCATCACTCGCGCGCGCGCCATGGCGTCGTCGCCTCGCGCGACGCCCGCGCGCGCGGTGACTTTCGCGCGACACGGTCGAGGGACATCGTCGGCGTCGTTCGCGCGCGCGAGACGACGATGCGAGGACGCGCGCGCGACGTCAGGGCGATGGGCGCGCGCGACGTCCGAGGCCACGACCGTCTCGACGTCGACGCGCGCGCGAGAGAGAGCGCGCGCGGGCGACGCCGCGCTCGCCGTCGCGCGACGATTCGCCGAGGTGGTGCGATTGGGATCGACGATCGCGCTCGTCGCGCTGGATAAGCGACGGTACGATGAGCTCGGGCGGGCGGTGGGGGCGCTCGGGCCCACGTACGCGAAATTCGGACAGGCGTTGGCGTCGAGAGGGGACATCGTGGGACGAGACGTCGCGCGGGCGCTGATGGATCTGTGCGATGATATGGAACCGTTCGGTGATGAGGCGGCGGTGCGAGTGGTGGAGGAGGAGCTCGGGGTGGAGAGTCCGGTGGCGGCGGCGGTGCGAGACGCGGGCCCGCCGGTGGCGGCGGCGTCGCTCGCGCAGGTGTATAAGGCGACGTTAGACGGTGAGACGGTGGCGATAAAGGTGCAGAGACCGGGGATAGAGGCGGTCGTGGACATGGACGCGGCGTTGTTGCGATTGGGAGCGAGCGCGGTGGAGCGCACGGGTAAAGTGAAGGCGAAGGCGTTGGACGCTGTGAATGAATTTTGTTCTCGTCTGTACGAGGAGATGGATTTCAGGCGCGAGGCGGCGAATCTCACGCAGTTCAACGCGCTGTACGGCGAGAACGGATCCGCGTCGAAGTCGTTCCCGAAGCCCGGGATCAGAGTGCCGCGTTTGATTGATACGTACGGCGTCGGGCGTCGAGTGGTGGTCATGGAGTGGATCGACGGCGAAAAGCTCACGAGCGGTAGGGACAAGTCGGTGTCCGCGGACGATTTGCACTACGTCAAGTTAGGAATCGCGTGCACGCTGAGTCAATTGATAGAGACGGGCGTCATGCACGCCGACCCGCACGGGGGGAACATTCTGAAACTCCCGAACGGCGGTTTGGCGTATTTGGATTTCGGTTTGGTCTCCACGGTGCCCAGACAAGTCCGAGACGGCCTGGTCGCCGCCATCGCGCTTTTGATTTTTAGCCGAAACTACGCCGCCGTCGGTCGACTGTTCGGCGAACTCATGCTCATTCCACCGGAGGTGCTCGAAGACGAGAGCGAGATGCGAGAACTGGAGAGGGCGCTCGAGGACGCGGCGGAGGCGACGCTGAAATTCCCCGAAAACGGCGGCGTTCCCGACGTTCGCTTCGACCAACTTCTCGGTGCCCTCCTCGCTCTGGTTCCCAGATTCAAGTTCATACTTCCACCGTACTTTTTGAACAACGCTCGAGCCCTCGGCACGCTCGAGGGCATGGCGAAATCCGCCGATCCCGACTTTAACATTCTCGCCGTCGTCTACCCCTACGCCATGACCAGAGCGCTCGCCAACCCGGACGAATCCCCGGTCATTCGCTCGGTGATTCGACAGCTCGCCACCGATCCCACCACCGACCGACTCTCTCTCCGCGTCCTCTTCAAGATGCTCCGAGACGTCTCCCGCCTCACCGGCGCCTCCGCTCTCCGCGTCGCCCTCGACGCCCTCGCGCGTCGAGAGGGTCGCCGCTTACTCCTCGACGTCCTCACGCGAGAGGTTCAAAACATCCTCGACTCGGTCCGTCGCCTTCGAGTTCGCCCTCACCGCTGACTTGGCGCCTCTTCCACCACCGCGTCGCTCGCCCGAATACGAAACGCCTCTGCGCCGTACAATACACGTCTTCAAAAGTCGCCCCAACCGTTGGCCCACCGCGCGACACATCTCCCCTCGCCATCCCCCGTCTCGTCGTCGCGACGATGCCGCGCGAGGAGGAGGTGACGATAGAAGACGTCGAGGAGGCACCCGTCGGTCGATACGCGCGCGACGCGCCTCCGTCGACGACCGCGACGACGACGCGCGCGCGGAATCATAATCATGAAACGAATCGGTCGCGCGTCGGGGACGACCCGACGACGAGCGCGGACGGCGTCGGAAGCGCCGAGAAACGCGAGTACACGTTTCTCGAACAGATGGCCCTGCGCGAGAAGGCGAGCTCGCGCGGGGGAGAGGCGGTGATGGCGTCGCCGTCGGGGTTCGGGCGTCGACGGTCGTTTAAACACGGACGGGCGAAAGATTGGGACGTCCCGGCGAGCGGCGATGGGATGGGCGCCATCGGAAAGACGTCGTTTAAACACGGGTACGCGAAACATTGGGACGTGCCGGTGTCGCCGGAGAGTTCGCCGGTGGGTGGAACGGAGGGGGTGGGGACGACGAGTCCGCCGCCGAGGGACGTGTTCGCGAGCATCGACGCGATTGGCGCGTTGGCGAAACGCGACGGTGTGAATGAGAAGGCGGTGGAACGAGAGATTACGACGACGAGAAAGAGTGAAGATGCGCCGAAAGAGCGCGTGTTTGAGTACGATTTCGATTGGCGCGAAAAGGAGCGCGAGGTGGAGGTGCCGGTGGCGTCGTTCGACGCCAAGCCGAGTTCGCCGAATTTTTCAGAGGCTTCGTTCGCGACGCCGACCAAGGCGACGTCTAAACCTCGAGGCGAGGAGCGCGCGGCGGCGATGAAGGAGGATTCTTGGTCGTTTCCCGTCGTCGGTCGTCCGCGCGAGGAAGAGGAGGTGAAACAAGAGGTGCGATTTCCGGCGAGGGAGAAACGCGAAGGAGGCGCGTTGACGGGTTCGCCGCTGAAAGGCAGTCCCCTGCGCGACACCCCTCTTCCCTGGTCGCCCTCGCCGCCGCGCACGCCGCTCGGATCGCGAATTCCTCCGAATTCTCCCGCGAGCGCGCGCACGCGTAAGAATCTCGAGGCGCAGATGCGTCGAGCCGCCACGTGGGCGTCGCGCGAGGAGTCGCTCATTCAGAGCGGCGAGCACAAAAAAGGCGTCAACGCTATTTTCAGCGCCGGTCGAGGTTTAGGCGCGAAACTGTACCGGTTAGTCATCGCCGCCGGGCATCTCAAGGCGTTCGTGAAGTCTCTGGACAGCGCGCGCGTGGAGCGAGCGCACGGCGGCGGCGCGAAGCTCGCCATCGTCGCGTTGTGCGCCAACTCTGGAATTCAAGTCGCGCACAACGCGCTGCTCGCGTTTTCAGCCGCGCTCGGTGAGAGATTCATGCGACGCATCGCGGTGCCCGAGGCGTTGGCCAGGCGCGCGGCGCCGATCTTACTTCCGGCGACGCTCGCGAGCATGAGTAAATCGCGTTCGCTGAGCGTTCGAGGCACCGTCGGCGACGTCGCCGCGCTCGTCGTGCCACCGTTGAGTCTCGCCACGTTCATCGGCGCTCTCTGGCCCATTCCCGGCGGACAAATCGTCGGCGACGCGCGAGAACACTTCGGGATGATCAATCACGACGTCTTTCTCGACGCTCCCGCGTGGGTGAATGGAAATTTACGACACTTGGGTCCGGTCACCAACGCCCTCGCCCTCGCTGCCGCCGTCGAGCTCATGACCACGGGCGACGTCCACGCCGAAAACGGCGCCGTCGCCCTCACTCTCGCCAGCATCCTGAGCTTCGCAGTCAAACCGGCCACGAACAGGGTCACCGTCAACTTCAGAGAGGTTCGCGCCGCCTCGCACCTCGTCTTCACGCTCAGTTTGGCGCGCGCAGAATTCGCCTGGCGCGAAACCTCCGTCTGGCGTCGATACCTCGCCAAGCGTCAGGGCGGCCTCGAGGGCGCCACCTCCCTCGACCGCACCACCGGCCCGCTCGCCGGTCTCGGCGGATTCGCCCGCGCCGCGGCTCGCCTCCCGCGTCTCCGCGGACGAGACCCTCTCGCCCGGCGTCCCGCCCGCCCCCCGTCCCGCGCGCGTTCCATCGACCTCGACGACGACGACGACGAATTCCTCGACCGCGTGGTCCAACGCCTTCCCGTCATAGGTCCCGTGCTCATCATTCTCAGCGGATTCGTCTTCTGAGCCTTGTCAACGCGTCCCCAAACGTCCCCAAAACCATTCAAATGTCACTTTTTCATCCCCGAGCTGTCGCGCGATTCATTCATTCATTCATTCATTCGCGTCCGCACACGCGGGCGCGCTCGCGACGACGCATCCATCGCGCGCGATCGATCGAATCGCGCGCACCGCTCGTCGCGATGCCGACGTCGTCGCGAACGCGCGTCGACGACGACGGGGAGGACGTCATCTGTCTCGACGCGACCGATGATTACCACGGTCGTGACGATTCTCTCGTGGAGGAGAGCGACGACGAGGAGGTTCGTGAGACGCTCGAGGGAAGAGGAACGATGGTGATGATGATTATGGACGCGCACAGAGCGCGTGAAGGGGTGGGGGTGGAGACTCGCGCGCGTGAAGGGGAGATCGATGGGGACGAGGAGAGAGACGACGCGTCGACGTCGACGCGCGAGGAGGAGGAGGAGGAGGAGGAGGAGGAGGAGGAACGAGACGCGCGTTTGGAAAGCGAGGATACGGGTTGGGACGACGTGAATCATCGTTGGAAACGAAAACGGTGGTCGAGGGAATCGATGGAGGCGCGCGAGGTGGTGGATGGATTACGGAGACGCGTCGCGGCGAGACGCGCCGAAGAAATTCGAGGAGACGAAGACGAAGAAGACGACGGGTTTGAAATCTCCGATGGGGACGTCTCCGAGCACAGTGAATCGAGTCATGATCGCACGCGAGGCGTGAAATCGTTCAAGGTGTCGGACGTGGCGAACGAGCGGTTCGGTAAGGGGAAGCGCGGGTTGGCGCGACGGACGGCGACGGGCAAGACGGTGGAGGACGTCTTGCGAGAGCGACCGATGGTTTCGGACGAGGATGCCGGCGATGAAGACGATGACGACGACGCACGAACTGAGTCGTCGCCTCGATGCGTCGAGATGCGCGAATCACCGAGCGAGAGCGATGTTCGGGACGCGTCGTCGAGAAGACGCCGCGGCGCGGCGCCGCTCGTCGAACTCAGTCCGTCCGATGTCATCGCGCGAGCGTCTCCCGGACGACGAACGCACACGTTCGGGGAGATCAACAAGACGTTTCTCGGCGGCGGGCCGAGGGACCAGCCTCGAATCACGTCCGTGTTCTCGAAAGCGCCCGCGCCGTGGAATTTCGATCACCGCGCGTTCGGCGACGAACGTCGCGACGCGTTCGCGACGTCCTCCCATCCGTCGACGTCGATGGATGACTTCGACGACGCCGCCGTCGCGCGCGCGTGTGCGTTGGAAGACGCCGACCACGAGGGGTCTCGCGCGCTCGAAACGCTCGTGAGAGAATTCATCTCTTCGCGAAGCGTCGGTCGAGTCGGCGCCGCCGCCGGCGACTCGGGCGTCGCCGACGCCGACGTCGGCGCGTGGCGTCGCGCCATGGCGTCGCTCGAACGAGGACGCGGGTTCTGGGCGGCGTTAGGTCGACTCTTGCGTCGGGTGGTGGACGAAGAGTTCGACGCGTGTCGCCGAGCGATGCGAACGGCTCCGCAGACGCCTCTAGAGAATGGCGCGCACGCTCGAGCGCTCGAGACGGCGTGGGAAATCGTCTTCGTCGCCGCGAAACTGTGGCACACCGAGCGCCACCGACGCAAAGGAGACGGTGACGACGGATGGGGCGTCCAAGCGTGGGCGCTCGTGGGATGGGTTCTCGACGAGTGTCGCTTGACGAGTCTTCCCGCGGCGCGAACCGCGGCGCCCGCGTCGTTCGACGGCGCCGCGTACGCCGCCGTCGTGTGCGATCGCATCGCGGAGCTCGTCGCGCGCTGGCCGAGATGTTTGGCGGATAAACATCCCGTGCGCGTGCTCTGGACGAGATTACACGGCACGGTGGACGAGACGGACGCACAAAAAGTGACCCGCGCTCCGTCGCCGTGTTGTTCCGCGTGCATGCCCTTGGCGTGGCGACCGTACGAGGCGACGTTCGGAGCCGCGGACGCGCGATTCGTGAGCGGGGCTCCGTGCGAGTCTCTGTATCGCGCACTCGGTGATCACCTCGCAAAGTGTTCGATCGAGCTCAAGGTGTTCCGTCGCGAGCTCGGTAAATGGAGTAACGACGCGCGTTTGAGTAAAGTCGCGGACGCCCCGGCTGTCGCGAGCCTGGGCGTCACCGCGTGCGCGTTCAGAGCGCTCGGTGGACACGCGTTCCCGATGACCGCCGCGACGGTGCGCTTGCAACACCGAGCGAGCGTGTACGTCGAACTGTTTCGCGCGTGCGTGCGGTTCGGATTGGAAGACCAAGCCGTCTTATTTCTCAAGCGCGTGCTCGCGTCGCTCGCGGCGCAACCGCCCGCGAGCGACGATCCCGCGCCTCGGTGCGCGTTACTGCGCGCGACGACGACGTGTCTTGGAATATGGCTCGCTCAAGGGGCGACGACCGCCACGTGGGGACGCGCGCACCCGCGAGACGAAGCGCTTCGAATCATGCGCGCGCTCGCCGACTCCGCCAAGATGACGGGATCCGCCGAGACGTCCGAACCCGGCACCGTGCGTGCGCTCGACGACGGCGCCGTCGTGGCCGAAGCCTCCGCCGCGTGGTCCACCGCGTACGCCGTGTGCGTCGCCGCCGATCCAGAGAGCGCGTGCGACGCGTTGGAGACGATGGGATCGGCGGAGGCGCGCGCGTCGTCGAGCGATTGGCGCGACCGCGTCTTCGCGGCTCGATCTCTCGCGACGCTGTACGCCCCGGACTCGTTCGCGTCGAGGTACGGTCTCGCTGACGTCAAGACAGGGGTGTGTCTGTGGTTGTCGTTCGCCGTGGACCCCGTCGCCGGCGGCGCTGGACCGCTCGCCGTCGCGTTGTGCGCGCGAGGCGACGCGTCGATTATGAATCAGGAAGCCTCGTCGGCGTCCGCCGTGGGGTGGGCGCAATCGAACGGTGGCGGCGCCGTCGCGTCCGCCTTGGTCGGGAAAACAACTCGTGGACGAGACTCACACGTCGCCGCGTGCGGTGATCGTCCGGGCGCGCACGCACAGGCGAAGGAGTATGACTTACGCGTCGCCGTCGCCGTGCTCGCGGCGAAAGAATTGAGTGAAACGTTTCGGAAGGGTGACGATGCCCTCGGCGCGACGCTCCAACGTCTGTGTCTTGAGTTGCCGTCGCACTGCGTCAGAGCGCATAAACAACGCCTGCGTTCGGTCGACGGAAGACACACGGACGCCGTCACGGATGCGTACGCGCGCGTCGCGAGCGCCGTCGTGGGCGAAATCGTCGCGCGGTGCTCGACGGCGCTGTGTCTCGCAGACTGCGCGGCGTCCGCGCGACTCGTCGACGCGAGGTCGATGACACACGCGTTCGCCCGTCTCGTGCCGTTCCCCCCGTCCGTGATTCCCGTGTGGGGATCACACGGCGCGGAAGACTGTCGATCGCGGCTCGGTCGACTCGGAGACGCGGTGGCGGCGCGTCTCGAGTCGCGCGCGCGTCTGGTGTATCGAGAACAGTTGATCGCGATCGACGCGGCGATGAAGAAGACTTCGAACGCGAACGCGTCGGCTGCGCTTCGACGGCACCTCGCCGCGGTGACCTGCGGCGCCCTCGAAGCCGTGACGGGATCGCCGACGGTGAAAACGCGTGAACGCGAGCTCGTTCGAGCGCTCGCGGGCGCGATGCGAGGACACGATCAGAAACCCCTAAACGCCGCCGCGGAGATTACCCTGAAGGAGTATCTTCCGCACTTCATCCTCTCCGCGCTCAAAGCGCCGCAAAAGTGCGCCGCTCGACGCATGATCACGTCGGCGCGTTTCGTCTCCGAATTGATGCGCGTCGACGATGAAGACGACGACGAAGCACGCGTCGTCGCGCCTTCGCTCGTGTTGAGCGTCACGGCGTTACCTCTCGTCGTCGTCGCACACGAGACGATGTCCAGGGCGATTTACAGCGATCATCACGCCGTTGCCGGCGTCGAGGCGGTGTTGTCGGACGTGTTGATTCCTCTTCTCGGCGGTCGATTCGCGGCGGAGAGTAAACCGACGACGTCGACGACGACATCGACGACGACGACGGTCTCGGCGACGTCGTCGACGGCGAAACGAGCGCCAACGCCCGCGTTTCCCAGACCGCAGCCGTTGGCGTCGAATCGAGCGCACTTTCCGTTTCCGGGCGGCGCCGCTCGGCCGACTGCCGAGCGCTCGACCGCCGACGAGACGGTTCGCGCGCCCCCGTCGAGACCCGCGTCACCCGCGTTACCGATCGCGGAGGCGACGGATAAAGAAAAGTTTCAGGCGAACATCTTTCGCGTCGCGCTGAAATCGAACGCGGTGTGGCGAATCGTACGCGCGTACGTCTCCGTCTCGGTGATGAGTTTGGCGCGCGCCGCGCTCGCGACGCCCGCGGCGAGGGAGACGGAGCAATTGTCAACGTTTCAAGCCATCTCGAAGAGACACGAACGGTCACCGCGAGAGGCGGAGATCGAGCGCGTGCGCGACGTGCTGAAAGCAGCCATTAAATCGTCGGAAAAGTCTCTGAGCACGGAACGCAGGGAGGCGGATCGCGCGCTGAGCGACGCCGTCGCGCCCCTCCCCGCCGACGCCCTCGGGCTCGATGACGACGCGTCTTACGATTTAGGACCTCGATGGGGCGACGCGGAGTCCGCGAAAGCACTCACGCCGAGCGCGTTTTTCGTGGAAGAAAATGCGAGCGAACGCGAGCGAACGCTCCTCATCGCGGCGACGCGGTTCCTCGCGCATTGCGCCAAGTCGTCAGACGCGCAAGGTTTCGCCGAAGTGTCGGCGAGGACGGCGCAGATTCAAGCCGCCATCACGTTTTTGCTCGAACCGGGGTCGCATCACAACGCGACGAACGCGTCAAAACACTCTCACTTCACCTCGGCGCTCCGATCTCTGTCGCAGACGCTCGGCGATCGCGCCGAGTTACCGAAACGCGATGCGTCGCGCGGCGGCGCCCGAAGCCGACGCCGACGATGATGCGCGCATTCCAGAGCCAGAGCACATGATAGACTAGACGAAATGAAATGTTAGAGTAGCGTTTATATTCAAACGTCGCTAACGAGCTAATGTGTCGATGGATACTCATCCTAAGGGTATCAAAGACGCGCCGACGATTTATTCGTCGCCGCCTTGGACAACCGGGGCGCCGCGGGTGAGCCAGTCCTTGAAATCGTCGAAGAGTTCGCCCTCGTAGTTGGAGTCGACCTTCATGCCTTCGTAGAACTTTTGGCCGACCGCAGAGCGAGCCGCCGAGGTCTTCGCCGCCTTTGCCTTGGATCGCTCCTCTTGCGCGCGCTGTTGCATCTCGCGAGCAACCTTGGCGTACGGGTTGAGGCGCTCCATGGCGGACTTGTTCTTAAGCGGGTTGCGCTTGAGCGGCGCGTGAGCGCGCGTCGCGCCAACCTTCGGGGCGTTGACCGCGCTTTGGACTTCGTCGGAGTTGATGAGACGAGCCAAGTCGGTTTGCGCCATAATGTTGGTCGGCGGCTTCCAGCCCTTCTTGGAGGCGCTCTTCTTGGAGGCGGTGCCGAAGATGGAGTCGAGCTTGTCAAAGGCGCTCTTGGTCCAGATGATGAATCGGCCGACGTGTCCACCCGGAGCGAGGGTGAGCAAGCCGAGACGGTCGACGGAGCACAACTCGACACCCGGAATGTTGCGGAACGCGCGAGTGACGCCGTTGTCCTCAGAGTAGACGACGAGCGGACCTCTGCGTTGAACGTAACGGCGGTTACGCATCTTACCCTTACCAGAGCGCACGTTGCGGCTCGCCTTGACCTTCTCAATGTCCGAGTACGCACCGAGTTGCTTCAACAACTCGACAGCCTTGGCCGTCTTCTTGATGGAGCTCGCCGAGTCGTCGACGACGAGCGGCACCTCCGGAACGCCTTCGACGCGGTGACCGCGGGCGAGCAAAAGGGCCGGAACAGCAGAAGCCGCGAGCGCGGAGCACACCGCGTAGCGCTTCTCCTTGATGTTCACGCGTCGGTGCCAGCGTCTCCAAATCTACGCGCACAAAAACAAACGAATCCCTGTCAGTCTCTCGTCCGCCAACCCTCGCGCGGCGGCGCGCCGCGAAAACCCTAAAACCCCAACCTCGATCATCATCCACCCTCCATCCTCGCGTCCGCGCGCGCTCTCGTCGATTCGAACGTACCTTGGTCGGCGCGAACATGCGACCACCGCGGCACATGTTACCGAACGCCCCCTGGCCCGCGCGGTGGGTACCACCGCCCGGAACGCGCGGGATTCGCGACACCGCGCGACCGGTTCCCCACGATTCCGCCGCGGTCTGGTGACCGGCGCGGTTGTACACGGCGTACGCCTACGACGCGTCGAAAACACGAAACAATACACATCACGTCAGTCTTCGTCTCTCCCTCCTCTCGCGCGCCATCGCATCGAGCATCACGAGACATCGATCATCGTCTCTTCCCATCATCGCGACCGCGCGCGCGCGATCCACCGCACCTGACGGTTGTTCTTGTGCAACCCGGTGTGCACGGCGTTCACGATGTCCGGACGAATCGGGGACAAGAAAACTTCCGGCAAGGCGCTCGTCGCGCCGTTGCCGCCTTGGACGGTGACCACGGGAAGCGCGGCCGGCATGGCGTCGGTCGAGCGCGTCGGGGAAAGGCGGAGAGACAGACGAGACGAGACGAGACGAGGGCTTTCGGGGCGGGGTGTGGGCTTTCCTCAGTACATGGGCTTTGGGTTCACGGTGTATGACAACCTAGGTGTGTATGGTATGATACAGACTTTAATATGCGCACACTATGTATTGCAATGCGCTTTGTGAGTTCTAGAAGCACTATTCGTATGTATGCACGCATGACGTCGTTCGTTCGTCTCTATCGGTCCCGGACTGGGAAGAATCGTCGTTCAATACGAGAAACGACACGCACCCGCGGCTGGCTATTCGTCGTCGTCCGCGACGTTGAACGCGGCGACGGCGCGAGTCTCCGCGCGCGCGGCGGCGAGGGCGCTTTTCAAGGCTTCAGTCTCGAGTCTTAACCCCTCTATGATGACGTCCTTGGTCGCCGCCAACGATTTCGTTCGCGCGCGAGACGGCGTCGACGTCTCGCGCGTCGTCGGCGGGTCGGGCGCCGGCGACGTCGATCGAGACGTCATCTTCCCACCGTTCGCCGTCGCCACTCGAAGACGCCATTCGAGCTCTTGATTCACCGCCTCCGCGTTCCTCGCGCGCCGTTCCCACGTCTTGGCGCGCGTCGCCGCCGCGCGCGCGCGAAGCGCCCACCACGCCGCCGCCGCGCCGCCCACCACCGCCCCCGCGTCCGCCTCCGCCACCGCGCGCGCGATTCTCGACGTCGCCGCCTCTCTTCCCGACGGCGCCGCGCGCCACTCCGCGCGTCGCTCACCGTTTCGCGCGCTCGGCGCCAGACGCGCGACGACGCGCGCATCATCATCCATCATCTTCATCGCGGTCGTCGACGACGACGACGCGTCGCGTCCACCGTGCGCGCGCGCGGGCGACGCGCGTCGTCCACGAGGACGCGTCCACGGCGTCGCGAGCGCGAACGCGACGCGCGTCGCCGTCGCCGTCGCCATCGAATCGAAACGAATCGATCGCCACCGAGTGACGCGGTCGGTCGGTCGTCTCTCGTTCGTCGCTCGTTCGTCACATCTCGCCGCGAGCGACGACCGAGGGACGCGCGCGACGACCCTTCCGTCGCGTTCGCGTTCGTTCGTTCGCGCGCGCGATCGACCATGTCGTCGTCGTGGGAGACGACGTACGCGGCGGAGACGACGAGACATGGACGTCCCGCGGGTGCGAACGGATCGGCGCCGCCGTGGTTCTCGTACGGCACGGCGGGGTTCCGAACGGAGGCGACGCTGTTGCGATCGACGTGTTTTCGCGCGGGGGCGTTCGCGGCGGCGCGCGCGATCGCGCACGGTGGGAAGACGACGGGGATGGTGGTGACGGCGAGTCACAACCCGGGACGGGACAACGGCGTGAAACTGGTCGAACCGGACGGAGGGACGTTGCCGATGGCGTTGGAGCGCGCCGCGGAGATGTTGGCGAACGCGGGTGATGATGATGCGGTGGCGCAGATCGAGGCGCTTCGGGAGGCGGCGAAACGCGTGGAGGAGGAGGAGACGCCGCCGCCGCCGCCGCCGCCGGAGGAGGAGGCGAAGACGCCGCGCGTGCTCGTGGCGAGAGACACGCGAGAGAGTGGACGCGCGCTGGCGGACGAGACTCTGGCGGGCGTGCGCGCGATGGGCGTCGAGGCGGTGGATTGTGGCATCGCGACGACGCCGCAGTTGCACTATTACGTCTTGGCGACGAACTCGGGGGCGCCGGATTCCGAACACGATTATTACGCGCGGCTCGCCGCCGGGTACGCGGCGTTGACGGAGGAGGATGAGGATGAGGATGAAGAGGTCGAGAACATTGAGCGCGCGCCTGGATCTCGAGTCGACGCGTCGCCGCCGCTCGTCATCGATTGCGCTGACGGCGTCGGCGCGCAAAAATTAAAACTCTTGGGCGACGCCGTCGAGCCGTACGGGTTGACGTTTGATTTGAGGAATCGCGGCGACGCCGCGGACTCCTCGCTCAACGACGGATGTGGAAGCGATTACGTTCAAAAGATGAAAGCACCGCCGAAACGCGGCGATTTCGGGTCGTTAAAATCCGGGACGAGATGCGTCTCCGTCGACGGCGACGCCGATCGTTTGATTTATTTCGAGACGCGCGAGGACGGCGATGTCGATTTATTCGACGGCGATCAAATCGCGGTTCTCATCGCCACGCACTTGAACGAACTGGTGGAAAGCGCGGCGCCGTTCTTGACGGACGTCACGGTCGGCGTCGTGCAAACGGCGTACGCGAACGGGGCGTCCACGCGTCACCTCGTCGAGACGCTGGGCTCGGCGCCGGTGTGTGTGCCGACCGGCGTCAAACATCTTCACCACGCCGCCGAACAGCTCGACATCGGCGTGTACTTTGAGAGTAACGGTCACGGCACCGCGTTGTTTGCCGAAACCACCAAGAAGAAGATCGAAGACGCCACCGTCGAGGCTTTGGTCCAGCGATCAATGCCGCACGTCAAGGCGCTCTTGGCGTTGGCGCACTGCCAGCGGTGCATCAATCCGGCGGTGGGCGACGCGATGAGCGGCATCCTTCTCGTCGAGGGAATCTTGCGACGGCTGAAAACCACGAAATTGCCGCGACCGTACGCGGATTTACCGAGTCGACAGACGAAGATTGTCGTCCCGGATAGAACGAAAATCAAGACGGAGGACGCCGAGAGACGCGTCAGGGAACCCAAGTCTCTCCAAGACGCCATAGACGAAGCGCTCCGCGCGCGCGCCGCGACCGACGCGTCCGTCAGAGCGTTCGTTCGACCCTCGGGCACCGAAGACTGCGTGCGCTTGTACGTCGAGGGCGAACAGGTCGAGAGCGTCGACGTCTTGACGGCGCGCATTCGCGACGCGTGCGAAACCGTCTTGAGCGAGTGAGCGAGTGAGCGAGTGAGCGCTGTGCAAGCCGTCGACGCCGTCGTTGACAGGAATGACACTGCATTGGATATGAGAATACAAAGGGCTCGAATGCTTCAACAGGCTACGTTGCGCCTTGACGCTACGTCGGGTGTAGAAGATCTTGAAGCGTACAGGACACGCCAGAATAGCTTGATTACACATTTCAACAGTCTTACAAAATTTGGTGGGGTAGATTAGGCGTCGACGAGGAAACTAGGCTTGAAACAGTGAACCCATATTCATCTCTAGAAGTACCGGTCTTCGGGCACTAACGTTATTTTTATTCTTCAAAAAAGATAGTACTATCCTACAGGATAGTAT
>Ga0208410_1001114_pt1 | contig 14318 bp, 14 predicted proteins | sample ETN02SmetaG_3_FD_185787 | JGI IMG/M metagenome (GOLD analysis project Ga0208410, IMG submission 185787) | Marine microbial and viral communities from oxygen minimum zone, Eastern Pacific Ocean - ETNP2014F10-02SV257 (SPAdes) (version 2) | ecosystem: Environmental > Aquatic > Marine > Oceanic ... | reverse complement strand
AGAACAAATTTCTTTTGCTTTTTCAAGCTCTTCCAAATTTCCTGAAGGAAGTAACATAACAATACCCTTATCTTCTAGGTATAAAATTAATTGTTGCCAGTTTCCAATAGACCATTGTTTTGTTATCCAGCTAGCATTCTGCACTAGCACAAAATATTTATCAGGAAGCGTTATGTTGGGTTTAATAAAAGCATTAAATGAAGCTCCGTAGTTAATAGGCCCTTGCTCATACTCATAACCAAGGGCATCGCCGAGTAGTTTCTTCTGCCTTTCAATAGCGTGTAGTTTTTTATCAACATTGATTCTTTTGGAGTAAGCCAAATGAGCAGGGTATTCGCGCGCGCTTTTAGAGTCCAAGCCAACAACATCATGCTTACATAGATATGAGATAAAAGCGCTCTTAAGATTATTTTGCATGTCCACAACTAAATCGTAGTTGTTGTCATTTATTTGATTAATAACGCCTCTCAATGATTTTCTAGAGTTTTTTGAGAATAATTGTTTTTTCCAATTTCTATGATCTGTAGTTATGATCTTATTAACTGAAGGGTGCCAGGACGGAACAGAAGCAAAGTTTGTATCAACTACCCAATCAAAGCTGATATCTTCTTTATGTTCCTTAGCTTCAGTGAGGGCGGGAAGGGCATGCATGAGATCGCCCATTGAAGTTAATTTAATAATCAGGACTTTCAGTTTTCTTTCCTTAATTTTTCTTAAAGAGGCCTTTTAAACCTGAACTTAGCTTATGTCTTAAATTATGGGATCTTAATGCTTCTGGGTAAATGTAGTTCAACTGTACAGACAGTCTTTTACCTTCATAGGGTTTAAACCCATGCCAACATTTATCTGTTACTTTAAATGCAACTAAACTTCCAAATGTACAAGGAATTTCTTTAATATAATCTTCTAAACTACTGTTTCCTTTTAATAATCTTAAGTTACCATTTTCATCAGACCAATTTTCATTTAAATACAACAGAACAGTTAAGATCTTTGTTTTTGAGTCAGTGTGTATTTTTCCATCTTTTTTACGAGAATAACCTCTCAAAGTAGTAGCCACTTTTGCCTTATCTAAATTAAGGTTAAATTTGGCCTCCAAAATTTTCTTGAACTCTTCGCATTCTAATTCTTGAATCAATTGATTAATAGAATCACCAGAAGGAACGGAGGTAACGTGAAAACTTCCTCCGTCAATAATGTCAGGAAAATCGTTGATAATTAAATCTTTATTAACATTATCAAAGAAAACATTTTCAACATGAAAAAAAGGGAAGGATTCTTTATCTACTGATGCCTGCGAAAGCTTATCGCTATTGATTAGCTGCATTTTCTTTTTGAATTATTTTTTTTAAGAATGATACAAATGTTTCGGGCTCCTGTCCTCCTTGGATAATATATTTATCATTAATAAAATAGGTAGGCACAGCGCCTATGCTTTTTTCGATAAAATTCATTTCTAGATCAGCTATTTCTTGACCACCTTCTTTAGAATCCAAGAAGTTAATTACTTCTTCTTTATCCATCCCAACTGACTCAGACACTTCAGCAAGTATTTCTTTCGAACCAATATTTAGGCCTTCAGAAAAGTAAGCCCGAAAAAGAGCTTCTGATAATTCAGTTTGTAAATTGTATTGTTCTGCTTTCCACAGAAGACGATGTGCCATAAATGTATTAGGAATCCTTTCTGTTTTAGAAAAGTTAAATTCAAAACCAACAGACTCTCCTATTTTAGTAATTTCATTGTAAGGAGACCTTCCACTCGAAGATCCAAATTTTTGTTGCATGTACAACTTCTTGTCGTAGCCTTCTTGAGGAATCTCGGGGTGTAATTCGTAAGGCTTCCAGGAGATCTCGAAATTTAATTCTGTTTGCAATTCGTGCATAGCTTTTTTTAAATTCTTAAAGCCAATAACGCACCAAGGACACACAATATCTGAAACAATATCTATCTTTAAGGTATCCATTTAAATAATTATAGGTGATATAGTTGCTGTTAAGGAAGGTATTATGAAATCCATTTGTGTTTATGCTGGCTCAGCTTCAGGAAATAAAGCTGAATTCACAGAAAAAGCTATGGAGCTTGGTTTTGCGATAGCTGATAAAGGGTGTTCCATGGTTTATGGAGGTGGAAGCAACGGATTAATGGGAGTCACCGCTGATGCCGCTTTGTCCAAAGGGGCTAAAGTAACGGGCATTATTACAGAACAGTTAGATGCCATAGAGGTAGGGCACAAAGGTTTAACTAATCTAGAAATTGTCTCTTCAATGCATAAAAGGAAGGCCAGAATGGCTGAATTGTCTGATGCTATTATTTCACTACCTGGAGGAGTTGGAACTTGGGAAGAATTATTTGAAGCTTTGGCTTGGAATCAATTAGGTTTCTATTCAAAACCGATCATACTGTTTAATGTTGGAGGGTATTATTCTTCTCTTTATCAATTTTCTAAAGATTCAGTAGAAGAGGGCTTTCTACCGAATAGCACTTTTAAAGAACTATTTATATCTGAAGATTTAGAGGAAATCTTCGATTTTATTTCTAGCTTTGAAAAGAAAGACGGAAAGGATTGGTATAAAAGATTAGAAAGATAAAATTTATTTTTTTTATTTTTTTCTTGCATTCAAAGATTAATTTGATAAATTGCTCTTAGGACATATTTTGGAAAGAATCGGACCTCGAGACCCGAATCAGGAAAAAAATGGACAGAAGAAGAAGGGTGAAAGGATTAACGAAAGTTAACCATCTGTGAGCTAGGCAGGGTACTGGCCACACAGTGAGAAACCCGCACTGACCCCTTCAACTTCGATTTCTAAAATTCTAAACTCTTTAAAAGGGTATATTCAGTTTTTCCTTTATTAAACTCGCTCTCAAATACATCAAGTTGTCTAACTTTTCCTTTTAAAGGTTTTTCAAATACTTCAAATTCATATTGAGGTCTGTCTTTTTCTTTAAAACGACCTAATCTTATATGAGGTGTATAGGTTTTTAACTCTGAACCAAGACCTATATTTACTACTATTTTTTCTACTTCTTCATGCAAGGTCTGTAAGTGAGAATTAGGTTTGACTAAAGCCGATAACACTTGACTGTTTTCATTTGGAAAATAAGAAATAGCAGTTAATTCGATAGACCTTGAAATAGCTGTAAGGTTAATATCCTCGAGGCTCTCGTTCATTTGAGTTATTTGTTCTGGCTCCATTTCCCCGACGAAATAAACTGTAAGATGATGATTGTCATTTCGTTGCCAAGAAATATTGGCATCTTTCAATAGATTTACTTTGAGGTCTTTCTTTATTCCTATAATTTGATCATTAAGATCCTTCTCGAGAGTTAGTGCTAAAAAGATTCTTGCCATATAAATACTGATAAAATAATAATCCATATGGGTTACTTATCAAGTACTTTATTTATTACATGAGTTAGAATACTTTTAGGAGTTTTTGTGAGCAAAGAGCATAGAGTTTTAACAGGAATAACCACTACTGGCGTGCCCCATTTAGGTAATCTAGTCGGTGCAGTTTTGCCGGCAATTAAGGCTAGCGAAAGAAAAGATACAACCTCGTTTTTGTTTCTAGCCGATTATCATTCTTTAATTAAAAATTCAGATTCTGAGTTAAGACATAAATCTAGCTTTGATATTGCTGCCTGTTGGCTGGCTTGTGGTCTAGACCCAAAAAAAGTAATTTTTTACAGGCAGTCTGATATTCCTCATATATTTGAATTAGCCTGGATTTTAAGTTGTTTGGCCTCTAAGGGTCTATTAAATAGAGCTCATGCTTACAAAGCAGCAACAACGGATAATGAAACTAATAAAACGAAAGATATTGATAAAGGCGTAAATATGGGCCTATTTAACTATCCGATTTTAATGGCCGCAGATATTTTAATGTTCAAAGCAGATTCAGTTCCAGTTGGGCAGGATCAAAAACAGCATATTGAGATGACAAGAGATATAGCTTTGAAATTTAATCATCATTACGGAGATATTCTTACACCTCCGGAAGCGGTAATTGATGAACATACAGGAGTTCTTCCCGGCATTGATGGGAAGAAGATGAGTAAATCTTATAACAATACAATTCCAGTATTTAACGCCGAAGAGGAACTGCGAAAAGTGATCATGAAGATAAAAACAAATTCACTTGAACCTGGAGAACCTAAAGATTCATCGGATTGTAATATTTTTAATATTTATAAGGCTACTAGCTCTATAGAAAAAGTTGATAATTTGCAGAAGCTTTATGATGAAGGGATTGCTTGGGGGGAGGCTAAAAAAATATTATTTGAAGAACTGAGTTCGTTCTTAAGACCATTTAATAACGAATATAGTAAGATTATCAAAGACAAATCATACGTTGAAAAAACACTAATTGAAGGATCAGAGAAAGCTTTATCAATTTCAGGTCCTATTATTAAGGAAGTTAGACAAGCAATAGGCATAAAAGGATTTTGAGTAACAATAATAATATTTTATCCTTACAAGACCTTTATGAATTTAAGGTAGAAAATAAACATCTTATTCGTCTACACGAACATGGCTTGCTTAGATTAATTACACTAAATTCAGAACCAAGGTTTTCTAAAGTAACTAATAAAATATTTTTTCATTCACTTTTAAATAACCTAGTTTATCAGGAACTATTTTTTGATCATTACACCCAAAAAAGTGCTGGCAAACACGGACCCTTTTTAACTAAAAATTTAAAAGAAAAGGACTTTGTAAAAATTTCAGAAAACCATCTTAAGAATGAAGTTATACAGATTGTCTCTTCTCCAAAATGGTCCTGCCCACCTATCTCTAAAGAATCTTTAACAAAGGTTAAATACCTTTTAAATAGGTTTGTTAATAAAAGCTCTATTTCGTATTTTTTAGAAAAATGCATAGACTTTAATTCATCTTTTAATGAAGCAAAGGTCTATGAACATGAATGGTCCCACAGCTTATCAAGCTATTACGAATATTTAATTCATGATCCTGAGAATAATAAGATTCATATGCTGATCATGACTTATGAGTAAAGATTTATCTAAGTTACCTAATACAATCTGGATTTTGGCTGCAGGGCTATTATGTGTTGGGGCTGGTCAGTCAGTAGTTTTTATAACCATACCTCCTATGGCAAGAGATCTAGGCTTAACGGAAGTGCAAATTGGATCTATATTTGCCACTTCAGCTTTTGTATGGATGCTTTTTAGTCCTATATGGGGTTCTTTAAGTGATTCTATTGGAAGAAAGAAAGTAGTTATTATTGGATTGTCGGGTTTTGCAATTTCATTAATTCTTTTCAGTTTTACTATCTCTATTGGTCAAGCAGGAAAATTAACAGGCTTATTACTTTTTATTCTATTAGTTGCAGCAAGAGTCTTAAATGGATTGTTTGGAAGTGCAACTAGACCAGCATCTGGGGGATGGATAGCTGATATATCATCTATCGAAGATAGAAGCAGAGCTTTTGCTAGACTTGATTCGGGATTTTCTATGGGAAGAATCTTAGGACCAGCTTTAGCAGGAATTCTGTTACTTATTTCTTATACAGCTCCGTTTTATCTTTTTGCTATGGGAGCTCTTTTTGTAATTGTTTTAATTACTAAACAAAAATCACCTCCGTTACCAAAAACTAAGGACGAGTTAATAAAAATTTCTTTATTTGATAATCGGGTTTGGCCCTTTTTAATAGTTTCAGCATCTTTTGGAGTATGTAACGCAGCACTAGTTCAGACGTCCTCTTTTTATTTCCAAGATGTCATTGATCCAGGCTCAACTAATTTTATAGCTCTGGCAAGTGTTGGTTTTATGTTATCTGCACTTGGCATCTTAAACGGCCAGCTTTTGATAGCTGATAGATTGCAAACTTCCCCTGGTTCTTTAATTAGGTTAGGAATTCTATTTATATTCTTTGCTTTAATTGGGGTAGCTAATAGCACATCTCTTGTCCATATCTATATTTCACTATTTTTTTATGGTTTAGGCGGAGGAATGTTGGGACCAGGTATATCTGCTTCTCTCTCTCTTTCAGTTGGTAAGGAGAATCAAGGCTCCGCCAGTGGGTTCTTAGGTATGGTAATACCTATAGGGCATGTTATCTCTCCTATTATTTCAATGCCTTTATATACAATAAATCCCTCATACCCTTATTTATTAGGCTCTTCTCTGATGCTTTTTTGCCTTATCTTTGTTTTAACTAATGGAAGACATAAATGGATAAGAAAAAAGAATTACCGAGAAGATTATAGAACCTATACTGAAGAACCTCCAGACTTGCCTTAAGCAATAAAATAAAGGTTAAAACCCAGTTATTTGATATAGTAACTGACCTAATTAATAAAGGAGATAGCATGTTTAAAGACGATCTACTTAAAGGAAAAAGAATTCTTGTAACAGGTGGTGGATCCGGCCTGGGAAAAGAGATGTCTAGGTATTTCTTAAAATACGGAGCTGAGGTTCTAATTTGTGGAAGAAGAGTAAGTGTATTAGAGGATACTGCTAAAGAGCTTATGGATGAAAATGGAGGTTCAGTTAAATGTTATGGTTTAGATATAAGAGGACCTCAAGATGTGGATAACACTATAAGTGAAATCTTCGAAGAAGCTCCTATACATGGTTTAGTTAATAATGCTGCTGGAAATTTTATCTCTAGAACTCAGGATTTATCTCATAGAGGCTTTGATGCTATAGCTAGCATTGTTTTTCATGGAACTTTTTACGTAACTCATTCCATAGGAAAAAGGTGGTTAGAGCTAGGGATGGGTGGAAACATCATATCAATATTAGCAACTTGGGTTTGGACAGGGTCTGCTTTTACAGTGCCTTCTGCCATGTCGAAAAGCGGTATTCATGCCATGACCCAATCTTTAGCAACGGAATGGGGAAAAACAGGAATAAGAATAAATGCTATTGCACCAGGCCCTTTTCCTACTGAAGGCGCTTGGGCTAGATTATCGCCCGGTCAAGATCCAGATGCTGCAGGTTCAGACTCAAGTGGAACGTACAGTCAAAACCCTATGGGAAGAGTGGGGGAGATGGAAGAATTAGGGAACTTAGCCACTTTTCTTATGTCTGATGGGTGTAACTATTTAAATGGACAAACAATTGCTATAGATGGAGCAGAGTATTTAACGGGTGGAACATTCTATAGAGCATTGGCTTCGCTTGAAGATAAAGATTGGGAAGCCATTAGAGATACAATTAAAAGCAGTAATGAAAAAGATAAAGCTAAAAGATCAGTTTAATTAAAGGGGAAAACATGAGTAATGAAACTATACAAAATATGCATAGAGTATTAGAGCTTCAGAAGAGCTTAAATATTAAAGAAGGAGCACCTAGTCTGGAACTTAGATCTGATCGCTTGGATCGGGTAGTTTCGATGGTAACTAAGTATAAATCAGAAATAATCTCAGCTTTGCAAGATGATTTTGGCAACAGAGACCCAGTAATGTCTGCAGCGACAGAAGTGGATTCAGTCATAGGACCAATGATGCACGCAAAGAAGAATCTAAAAAAATGGACGAAAACTGAAAAAAGAAAAGCAGCTATAGCCCCATTAGGGTCGGCGCTTTCTCTTTTAGGTGCAAAAGCTGAAATCCGATATCAACCCAAAGGTGTTGTTGGCGCAATTAGCCCTTGGAACTTCCCTCTTAATCTTGCTCTAGCTCCATTAGCTGGAATCTTATCTGCTGGCAATAGGGTAATGTTAAAACCTTCAGAACTAACGCCTGCTTCATCTGACCTTACGAAGTTAATGATAGAAGAGTTTTTTGATGAATCAGAGATAGGGGTATTTATTGGTGATCCTGAAGTTGGAGCTGCTTTTAGTGGACTTGCCTTTGATCATCTAATTTTTACAGGTGGAACGGCCATTGCTAAACACGTAATGAGGGCTGCATCAGAAAACCTTGTACCTTTAACTTTAGAGCTCGGAGGTAAATCTCCAGTTGTGGTTGGTAAATCTTCTAAAATAAAAGAGACTGCCACAAGGGTGATGCAGGGAAAAACTATGAATGCAGGTCAAATCTGTTTAGCTCCTGATTATGCGTTGGTACCTGAAGAAAGTGTTGATGAATTTGTGCAAGCCACAGTTGATGTCACTTCAGAAATGTATCCTGATATGAAAGATAATGATGATTTCACATCCATTATCAATCAAAAGCATTATGATCGGATCCAAGGGTATATATCTGATGCTAAAGAAAAAGGAGCAGAGGTGTTAGAAATAAATCCTTCTAACGAAGATTTTAGTCAACAACCTCATCACAAAATCCCTCCAACAATCATTTTAAATCCTACTGAAGATATGCAAGTCATGCAGGAAGAAATCTTTGGTCCTGTTTTACCTGTAAAGACATATAAAGATGTTTCAGAAACAGTGGACTACATTAATAGCAAAGACAGACCTTTAGGACTTTATTACTTTGGAGAAGATTCTAAAGAGAAAGACTACGTCCTAGACAACACAACTTCAGGTGGGGTTACAGTAAACGATGTTATCTCTCATATAACCATGGAAGACTTACCTTTTGGTGGAGTGGGACCTAGCGGAATGGGCTCTTATCACGGCTATGATGGTTTTAAAGAATTTAGTCACGCTAAGTCGGTTTATAAGCAGTCTTGGTTGAATTTAAATAAAGTGGCAGGTTTGGTGCCTCCTTACAAAAAGAAAGAAGATAACGCAAAATCAGCTTAGCTTTTTCCTTACAGTGATATAGGGTTCTTATGAAAAATATATCTCTTTTTATTGCTCTAAGATACTTCAAAAGTAAAGGCCAGGGTTTCATTTCATTCCAATCTGGAATGGCTCTAGCAGGTATTGCTATTGGAGTTGCCATCTTAATTCTTGTTACTTCTGTCATGAATGGTTTTGAAAGAGAATTAAAAACTAGAATACTTCAAGCAATTCCTCACGCTTCTATACAAGGAAGCATAGCTAAGACTGAAGTCGATGGCATAAGTGAATCTCTAATGCTCAATTCTAACGTCTTAGGTGTTGCTCCTTATATAGAAACTCAAGGTCTATTAAGTTCTGGAACTTATCTAAAAGGAGTCTATATATTTGGCATAGACCCTCAGTATGAAAAGAACGTTTCAACAATTGAGAACCATTTTGTTGAAGGGTCTCTAGATTCATTACAAGATAATGACTATAACTTAGTAATAGGAGATATCTTAGCTATTCAATTAGGTTTAAGAGTAGGGGATTCAGTAAATATATTAGTTCCTGAAACGACCTTAGGCTTGGCAGGGATTTTACCCAGAACAAAGAAATTTAAAATAACTGGCATATTTAGTTTAGGCGCACCTGAAATTGATCAGAGTTATATTTATTTAAATACGGACAATGCTTCTAAGTTATTGAGAACTGGAGAATCTGTACATGGAATCAGGATAAGATATTCAAATCTATTTAATGCTAAAGACTACATAAAATCAGATTTGTTGAGAGTAAATAAAGAATTCCAAAAGAATTACAAAGCAAGTACTTGGGAGACAAGTTACGGGACTTTATTTGAAGCTATTCAAATGGAAAGGTTCTTGGTTGCTTTCATGCTAATGACATTGGTCTTAATATCATCTTATAACTTGATGTCTATGCTTATCATGACAATTAAAGAAAAAGAATCCCAAATAGCTATCTTAATTTCCTTAGGGGCCACAAATCGTTTCATTAAGAACATCTTTTTGTTTTTTGGTTTTTTAATAGGCTTAGTAGGCATAATCGTTGGATTATTAGCTGGATTACTTTTAACAGTTTATTTTGGATCTATCGTTAGCTTTGTAGAGAGTTTGTTTGGAGTTCAGTTTATGAAAGTGTACTTTATAGATTATTTTCCTATCGATATCAGGGGTAGTTGGGTGTTTTCTATTTGTGTCATCTCTCTTTTCTTGGCATCAATTGCTAGCGTTTATCCATCGAAGATAGCTTCAAGAGTTGAACCAGCAGAGGCGCTTAAATATGAATGATAATTTAATAAACTGCGTCAATATAAATAAGGCCTATAACCAAGGTGATGAACAACTTGAAGTCTTAAGCGATCTAAGTTTTTCTGTAAAAGAGGGAGAATGTATAGGTTTAACTGGAGTTTCAGGATGTGGAAAATCAACGCTTCTTCATATTCTAGCAGGGCTTGACTTACCTGATTCCGGAGAAGTTAATTTTAACGGAAAGAATATTGTTCAATTAGATAGAGATGATAGGGCTACATTTAGAAATAAAAATATAGGGTTTGTTTATCAATTTCATCATTTACTGCCAGAATTTAGTGCGATAGAGAACGTAGCCTTTCCTTTGTGGTTATCCGGTGAATCTAAGGATAAAAGTTTAAGAGAAGCTAAAGATGTATTGGATAAGGTTGATCTGAAATTTAAAGAAGACAGCAGGCCTAGTCAGCTGTCTGGAGGTGAAAGGCAAAGGGTTGCAATTGCGAGGTCGATAATAAACAAGCCATCATCAATATTAATGGATGAGCCAACAGGGAATTTAGATATTAAAAATGTAGATAATTTTATGAGTCTTGTTCTGGATTTAAGTAAAGATCTCAATATTAGCTTAATTATTGCAACACATGACAATAACGTCTCAAGTCGACTGGATAGGTTATTGAATCTAGAATAGAGTCTATGGCCAGTAAAAATACAAAACTATCAGGTATCCGCCTCTACGGTAGATTGCTTTCGTATGTATTGCCTTATATACCTTTATTTGTTGTTAGCATCATAGGATTTGCTATTTACTCAGGCTCGCAAGTTGCAGCAACTGAATGGCTGAAAAGAGTTATTGATTACGTTAATGACCCCATTGGGGACATGAGACTTATTCTGCCTGTGGCTTTAATTTCTATAGCTTTAGTTAGAGGCATTGGTTTTTTTGTAGGAAATTACTTACTTTCTTCTATATCTAATAGGCTTGTTCACAACTTAAGGACTGAACTATTTGAGAAATTTACTGTTCTGCCAAGCTCTTATTACGACCAACACAGCTCTGGACATTTAATCTCAAGAATAACTTTTAACGTTATGCAGGTAACTGGAGCAGCTACAAATGCATTGAAAATATTTATACGTGAAGGATTGCTAGTTATAGGCTTAATTACTTATTTAATGTTTCTCAATTGGAAATTAGCTATGTTTCTATTTATAGCTGCTCCTTTTATTGCAATTATAGTTGGAGTGGCAGCAAGAAGGCTTAGGAAGATTAGCGGAAGAATTCAAACAGCCATGGGAGACGTAACACATGTAGCTTCAGAAACCATAACTGGACATGAAGAAGTTAAATCTTTTGGTGGAGAAGAATATGAAATCAATAGATTTAATAATGCTAGTGATAACAATAGAAAACAAAATCTAAAACTAGAAGCAACTAATTCAATTGCTTCCCCGCTAGTTCAACTTTTCGTATCTGCAGCTTTAGCTTTAATAACCTGGTTGGCGCTTGATGCTTCCATTGTTTCCAACATGACTCCAGGTACTTTTATAGCCTTTTTTAGCGCTGCTGGAATGTTAGCAAAACCAGTAAGGCAACTGTCAGAAATAAATAGCCAAATACAAAAAGGATTGGCTGCAGCTGAAGATATATTTAGTCAACTGGATGAAACGCCCGAAAGAAATGAAGGCACCTATACTTCGGATGAAATTAGTGGAGAGATAAGCTTTTCAAATCTTAATTTTTCTTATGAAGGGGGAGAAGGAGGGAATACGTTAGAAGATATTAATTTAACAATTAATGAAGGTGAAACCGTAGCTTTCGTTGGAAAATCTGGTGCCGGTAAAACAACATTAATGAGTTTGCTTCCTAGGTTTTATGATGGATACGAGGGAGATATAAAAGTAGACGGCATATCTATAAATGAATATGAAATAACCAATTTAAGGTCACACATAGCCTTGGTAAGTCAAAGCGTAACTTTATTTAATGACACTATTGCAAACAATATAAGTTATGGATCTTCTAATAAAGATTTAGATCAAATAAAAGAAGCAGCAAAAAAAGCTAATGCCGACTCTTTTATAGAATTAATGGCAGATGGTTATGAGACGCAAGCAGGCGATGATGGTGTTTTACTTTCTGGAGGGCAACGACAGAGGATAGCTATAGCAAGAGCAATACTAAAAGATGCATCCATACTTATCCTTGATGAGGCTACATCAGCCTTGGATTCGGAATCAGAAAATTATATTCAAGAGGCGCTTGTTGAGTTATCTAAAAATAAGACTACTTTAGTCATTGCTCACCGTCTTTCAACAATTGAATCTGCAGATAAGATAGTTGTATTGGATCATGGGAAGATTGTAGAGGTAGGTGACCATGCATCTCTTATAGAAAAAGGCAGTCATTATGCAGAGCTACACAGAAATCAATTCAAAGATGACCCGCAAGATGTAACTAAAACGGACGAGATCACAGACTTAACTATGCCTGAAGAAGTTGTAATAGATCAAGTTAGCTTTATTGAGGATAGTTGGTATAAGAAAAGGCTATGGTTGTGGATCCTCTGGCCATTCTCTAGACTTATTAAATCTTTAGTCGTAAGAAGAAGAAATAAATATTTACTTAATTCCGAACTCTCGTGGAAGCCTAACATTCCTGTAATAGTTGTTGGAAATATTATTGTAGGAGGCTCTGGAAAAACACCCTTTGTAATTTGGCTGTCTAAGGTTCTTGAAGAGCAAGGGTATAAGCCTGGAATAGTAAGTAGAGGTTACGGCAGTAAATCAAATCAATATCCTTTAGTCATTAATGATGATTCGAGAGTTGAGGATGCTGGAGATGAGCCGCTTATTATTCATAGAAATACCAATAGACCAGTTTGTATTTCTCCTAACAGACCCCAAGCTGTTAAGAAATTATTAGAAGATACAGATGCAGATATAATTATAAGTGATGATGGATTGCAACATTACAAGTTGGGCAGGGATATGGAAATAATTGTATTTGATGGACTAAGAGGAGTAGGAAATAGTCTTTGCTTACCAGCTGGTCCATTAAGGGAACCTATAGAACGCTCTAAAGACGCTGATTTCATTGTCAGCTCAACAAAAAGATTAAACATTGAAGAAATTCACGAAGACTGTTTAATGACTTACAAACCATTGGAGTGGGTAAGGCTAAGTGACAACAGAAGGTTTCCGGCAAAGGACTGGCCGTTATCAAGAAATGTGCATGCTGTTGCAGGAATAGGAAATCCTTCTAAGTTTTATAATACTTTAACTGCTTTAGGCCTCAATCTTGTAGAGCATAGCTTCCCAGATCACTATCAATTTAAAGAAGAGGATTTAAATTTTGAAGATAGTCATCCTATCTTAATGACAGAAAAGGACGCCGTCAGATGTATGGGTATGAAAAATAAAAATCTTTGGTACTTATCAATTGAAGCTGAAATTAAGGATGGCAGTTTTAAAACAGAATTACTTTCAAAACTAAAAGAAATTGGAGATTAAATGACTGCATTAGATAAGAAGTTATTAGACATACTAGTTTGCCCTGTATCTAAAGAGCCTTTAGAGCAAGTTGGAAATGAATTAATTTGTAAAAAAAGTAAATTAGCCTATCCAATTAAAGATGGAATACCTGTAATGCTCCCAGATGAAGCTCGTAAAATAGATTAGATGCAGGATTTTATCGTTTTAATACCATCCAGAATGGAATCTATCCGGTTACCTGGAAAACCATTAAAACTTATAGGTAATAAAACATTAATACAGAGAGTCTATGAACAGGCACTTAAAAGCAAGGCCAAGGAAGTTTTAGTTGCTACAGATTCAAAAGAGATTATTTCTCACTGCTCAAATAATGGTATTAATACTGTTTTAACTAGATCTGATCATTTAACAGGGTCAGATAGACTTGCTGAAGCAGCAGATAACCTAAATTTAGAAGGGGATCAGATCATTATTAACGTTCAAGGCGATGAGCCTTTTATAGATCCTGAAGATATAAATAATTTATTCGATCTAATGGTGCAAACATCCTCGAATATGGCAACTTTATACGCAACTTTGGATGCCAAGGACATAACTAATACAAGTGTCGTTAAGTTGTGGATTAAAGATGACAGAAGTGTACTTAATTTCTCTAGAAAAATAGATGATAAAGGTCATATCAATCTAGCCAAAATGCATCTTGGTATTTATGCTTATCGAGCTAGTTTTCTAAAGCAGTTTGTAAAATGGCCTCAAAGTGAAAGAGAGCTAAATACTCAACTTGAACAAATGAGGGCTATGGATAATGACGAAATTATATATGCCAAAGAATCCATAAGTAATATCCATTTAGGTGTAGATACTGAGGAAGAACTAGAGTTTGCTAAGGAAATTGCCAGTTCTTTATAA
>Ga0208410_1001113_pt1 | contig 14323 bp, 6 predicted proteins | sample ETN02SmetaG_3_FD_185787 | JGI IMG/M metagenome (GOLD analysis project Ga0208410, IMG submission 185787) | Marine microbial and viral communities from oxygen minimum zone, Eastern Pacific Ocean - ETNP2014F10-02SV257 (SPAdes) (version 2) | ecosystem: Environmental > Aquatic > Marine > Oceanic ... | reverse complement strand
TCCAAGAAGGAAGTAAGCCACTTTCTGGTGTTGTTTTTCCAAATCCGGTTTTTGACGATGAACAAAAAGAAAAGCAGGACACAGAACTCCAACTGACCCAACATGCCCAGCCTTCCATCGGGGCCTTTGGTGCAGGACTTTATAAGATTTTGAAAGATTGCGGGCTTGAGGCAGATTTCACTGCAGGGCACAGTTTTGGTGAACTGACCGCACTCTGGGCCGCAGGAGTTTTAGAGGACAAGGATTACTATTTACTTGCCCATGCGCGTGGCAAGGCGATGGCGGCACCGGATGATCCTGATTTTGATGCAGGTTCGATGCTGGCTGTAATGGGAAAAGTGGATCAACTTGAGGAGGAACTTAAGGAATTTCCAGAAGTCAAAATGGCCAACCTGAATTCCAAAAAACAGGTCGTCCTGGCCGGTCCCAAAGCAGACATCGATAAGGTTCGTGGAGAACTGAAAGCGAAGAAATTTACGGTTGTCCCCCTTCCGGTTTCAGCAGCTTTTCATACTCCGTTGGTCGGTCATGCGCAGAAACCCTTTGCCCAGGCTATCCAATCGGTTGAATTTAAAAAACCCGCTGTTCCGGTTTATTCAAATTCAACTGCAAAAGCTTACCCGAAAAAACCGGAATCGATCAAAACCCAACTTGAAGAACACATTCTTCAGTCGGTTCGCTTCCGTGAAGAAATTGAACAAATTCATCAGGACGGCGGAAGAATTTTTATTGAGTTCGGCCCTAAGAACGTTCTCACCAAACTCACTGACAACATTCTTTCAGGAAAAGATTATCTGGCTGTAGCCCTGAATGACAGTCCCAAGAAAAACAGCGACCTGCTCTTTCGAGAAGCCATCCTGAAACTCTGTGTTGCAGGATTGCCTCTGCAGAAATTTGATCGTTGGAGGCGGACTAGAACCCGTGCTGAAGTGAAAAAGTCTCCCCTCAGTATCTCTTTGAACGGAGCAAATTACGTCAGCAAACAAACACAACTCGAATTCGAAAAGGCATTGGAAGAAGGTCCTATCTTCAACCAGGACTCTGAGACAGCCAAAATTTCAACTCCAGCCGTTGATGGAACAACAGAATCTAAAGCCAAACCTGCATCGTTGGTGGAATCCGACAGCAGAACAGAACTACCAAAGGCACCAATTACAATGAATTCTAAAGTAAAATCTGATTCTCCCGGAATTCACAATGATTCCGGTATTTCGGTAGATCAGAATCTGGAAAACTATTTTCAACAGCAAAGCGACACCCTGGAGGTTCACCGGCAATACCTGGAACAGCAATCTGAATACTCCCGGACGGTGCTGCAACTGATGCAGCAGCAATTGAACATGGCCTCACAAGGCCAGTCACTTCCGGATAGTGTCAATCGGCACCTGGAAATGTTCCATGAACATCAAGGTCAAACCCTGAGGATTCATGAACAATACCTGATTCAGCAGACTTCACAGATGCACTCGGGGAGTTCATCGGTTAATCAAACCAGAGTTGTACAGAAACAAAGACCTGCTCCGGCTCCAACGAAGATCCAGGCTGCAGTCCAACCGCCTTCACCAACATATTCAACACCAGAGACCAAGACGGTCAACCCGACTCCTCAGTCTCAGGAAATCCAAAATGTTCCAGAAACAGTTGCTGAACCAGGCAATACAAACATTAACTCCTCTGATTTGGTCACAAGAGTTCTCAACATTGTCAGTGAAAAAACAGGCTATCCTACTGAAATGTTGGAAATGTCGATGGACATGGAAGCCGATCTTGGAATCGATTCGATAAAACGGGTTGAAATATTGGGATCGCTTCAGGATCAACTTCCTGATCTCCCCGAATTGAAGGCTGAAGATCTCGCAGAACTGCGAACCTTGGGTCAGATTGTGGAACACCTTCAATCGATTGCAGGAGTTTCCCAAAGTCACACCTCGGTTGAAAAAACCACTCCTCCAATCTCGAATCAGGCGTCATCATCAGCCGGAATCAATCTGGAACAGACGATGTTCCGCATTGTCAGTGATAAAACGGGCTACCCGGTGGAGATGCTGGATCAATCGATGGATATGGAAGCGGATCTCGGAATTGATTCTATTAAAAGAGTGGAGATTCTTGGATCGCTCCAAGACCAACTTCCGGGATTCCCCGAAATACGAGGGGAAGACCTTGCCGAATTAAGAAGCCTCGGTCAAATCCTCAGTCACCTTCAAACCCTGACTCCTCAGGTTGATCCTTCAACAACTCAAGTCCAGCCTCAAACCAAGGATTTTACTGAAATAGCAGGTTCTCCTCAAAACTCCTTTGATTCTTCCGGACCCGCTCAAGCTTTGTTGACCGTGATTGCGGAAAAAACAGGGTATCCCGCAGAGATGCTTGAACTCTCGATGGATATGGAAGCGGATCTCGGAATCGATTCCATCAAAAGAGTCGAAATCATGTGGGCTTTGCAGGAACAGTTTCCCGAACTGCCTCAGATCGGTGGTGGGGATATGGCAGAACTGAGGACGCTGCAGCAGATCGTTGAATTCCTGGGACAACTCCTGGAAGGAGGCGGTAACGGTCACGATAAAGCTCCTCTCCAACAACAGGAAATTACACCCGCGGATTCTTCTTCATCTGCAGGAAATGGTAACGGAAGTGCGAGTCCTTCATCAGGAATTGCCGAAACCCTATTGGCAATTATCGGTGAAAAAACCGGTTATCCTCCAGAAATGCTGGAAATGAGCATGGATCTGGAAGCTGATCTTGGAATTGATTCCATCAAAAGAGTCGAAATCATGTGGGCTTTTCAGGAAAAATTTCCTGACCTGCCTCAAATCAGTAATTCCGAAATGGGGGAACTGAGGACCCTTGAGCAAATCGCAGATCACCTCCAAAACCTGAGTCCCTCAGGCGAATCGGCATCCATAGCACCCGATATGATTCAAGCATCGGAAACTCAGGAAGCTGAAAAAAAAAAACTTTAACTCCTGACTTAAGCGGTTTACCCCTCTCCAGGCCACGCCTGATCCCACTGGCTGAGCCAGATTCCCTCATTCAATCCCAGGACCAGAAGGGAACCTGCCTTATCAGTGGGATCAATTCCTCACTGCTGAAAAACCTAGCGGTCCATCTCTCAGAAAAAGGATGGGCTCCGATGGTCCTAGAACTGGATCCTGAAAATAAGGGAATTTCAATTCAAACTGAATTTCCATGTTATTCAATTCAATTTCAGGATGAATCCAATCTGAAAAAGACTCTTGAAGAAATTACTTCCAAGCATGGTCAAATTCAGGGTTGTATCCATTTACAAAATCATGATTCCCCTGAAACTGATCCGGAAGAACAATTATTCCATTCCTTCATGCTGGCAAAGCATCTGAAAAAACATTTAGTTGATACAGAAGACTCCGCACGAGCTTTTTTTGTTGCTGCCACCCAAATGGACGGGTTTCTCGGCATGGGCAAAGAAAAGCCGGTTCCATCCACACGTGGGTTGGCAGGTTTGATCAAATCACTGCAAAAAGAGTGGCCTCAGGTCCTCTGCCGGTTGGTGGATTTTGACCCAGAACTCGATGTTGATGATGTTTCCGAAATAATCTTGCAGGAAATCTTGGACCCGGATTTGAGTCTCAGCGAAACCGCCTATCTCGGAGAAGAGAGAAGAACCCTTGAAACGGCTCCAGTAGCATGGAACAGCAGACCTTCCAAAAAGTTGGATCAGAAGAAAGTCTTTCTGGTGAGTGGAGGTGCCAAAGGGGTCACAGCGGAATGCATTATCAGGCTAGCGCAAAGCCATCCGGCAAGATTCATCGTGACGGGTCGTTCACAAATCATCGATGAACCGGCATGGGCGAAGGGTCTGGAAAGTGATGCTCTGCAAAAAGCCGCCATCGAATCGATCCGTCAAACCAGTGAAAAACCGACTCCTGCTAAAGTGCGGAAATTGATGGATTCCATTGAATCCAATCGCTCCGTCCAAAACAACCTTCAGCGTTTACGCGACTCCGGTGCAGAAGTGGAATACATCGCCGCAGATGTGACCGATGAGCAGGGACTTCTCGAAGCACTGAATCCTATTCAGAAGAAGTGGGGACCCGTTGAAGGAATCATCCATGGGGCTGGGGTCCTGGCAGACAAGAGGATTGAAAATAAAACCTTAGAAGACATTAAGCGGGTTTATCAAACCAAAGTGAAAGGCTTACAAACCTTGCTGAAAGTCATCGATGAATCAAAACTGACCCACCTCATCCTGTTTTCTTCTGCAGCTGGATTTTTTGGTAATGCAGGCCAATCGGACTATGCTGCGGCAAACGAGGTCCTCAACCAATATGCGATCCAGTTTTCACAGAACCACCCGGAGTGTCAGGTTGTTTCCTTCAACTGGGGCCCTTGGGAAGGCGGAATGGTTGATGAGGATTTGAAGAAGATGTTTGAAGAAAGAGGGGTCTATGTCATCCCAGTTGAAACCGGTACGGGCCTTTTCACCGAATGTGTTTTGAATCCTCCAGATGAACCTCTGTTGATCGTCGGAAGCACCATGGGAGTTCCGGAAGGCGAGATACCAATCAGCAATGAATCCAAAGAAATCTCACGTGTTTTAAAATCCGAAAAACTGCCCGTCGTTGAAGATCACCGAATCGGAGGAAACGCCGTACTCCCTGCATCCTTCGCTCAAAGCTGGATGGAATCGACCTCTCAAAATCTCTACCCCGGTTTGAAGCTGACACAATGTTCTGACTTCAAAGTGCTCAAAGGAATCGTATTTGATTCAGAACTTCAGGATTCTTATACACTCAACCTGAAAAGAAAAAAATCAGAATCCAAGGACGAACTTGTCCTGGATGCCAAAATCTCGAGCAGCATGGGATCAAAACCTCGGTTTCATTACTCCTGTCAGCTAAAACTGCAAACTCGTGGAAATTCAGAGAGTACCGGAGAAGATCCCAAAAATTGGGATATCAGAGAGGAAACTCCAATTGATGGAAAAGTTTTTTATGAAAACGGGACACTATTTCATGGTCTGCGTTTTCAGGGTGTCAAAAAACTTTTGAGAGAGGACACTTCGAGTTTACTGCTTTCCTGTCGTTTATCTGACTTCGACAGTAAGGAGTTAGGACTTTTTTCCAGAAGCAGGGTCAGCCCCATGATTCTCGACCTGGGTTACCAGGCTATGCTGATCTGGGCCAGAAAGCACTATGAATGCGCCAGCCTTCCATTAGCTTTTAAATTATCGAAACATTTCTTCGCTCCGACTCCTCAAGAGGAGTTCTTCATCAGCCTGAATGTGACTGATCATAACTCGAATCGGGTAACGGGTGATCTTTATTTTCTTGATAAAAATGAGAATGTGTTTTCTCAAATGAAGGGAGCTGAAGTTACCCTCAGCAAAAAGCTGAATCCCCTGTTTGCCTCGGCCTAGAAGTCCCAACCTTTTTGACCATTAAATTTAAGTCATGCAGCCAGTTGCCGTCATCGGTTTATCAACTTTGTTTCCGGATGCGTCTGATCCAAACAGTTTCTGGGAAAACCTCCTGGCAGGAAAGGATTCTCGGGCAGAAGCTGGACCGGAGCAGATGGACCTTGATCCAAAACGTTTCTTTGATCCGCGTAAAGGAACCCTAGACCGCTACTACTGCCTAAAAGGCGGCTACATCCGTGATTTCGAGCTTGATCCGGAAGGCTTCGCCCTGGACGCACAAAGGGTCCAACTCCTGGATCAAGTTCATCAATGGACGTTTTATATAGCACGTGAAGCATTACTGGATGGAAACCATTACCAGAACAAAAATCAGCTCCGAGATTGTGGACTGATCCTGGGCAATCTCTCTTTTCCGACACGTTCCTCAAACCATCACTTTCTACCGCTTTATCAAAAAGCTTTAGAAAAACAACTCTCGGAACTTCTGGAAATACCTGGTTTTCAACTGGAGTCTTTTGCCCCGGAACAGGAACCCGTCTCAGAAAACCTGGGAATTTCAGGAATGCCCGCTCATTTGGCTGCCCAGGCCCTTGAACTTGGTGGACCGACTTTGGCTTTGGACGCGGCCTGTGCTTCCTCACTTTATTCCGTGGGACTTGCCTGTCATTACCTTAATGCAGGCAAAGCCGAGTTGATGCTTGCGGGAGCCGTAAGTGCCGCTGATCCCTTTTTCATCAATATGGGTTTTTCCATCTTCCAAGCCTACCCGGAAAATGAGAAGAGCCAACCTCTGGACCAAAACTCCGGAGGACTTTTTGCCAGCGAAGGAGCAGGGATGTTTCTTCTGAAAAGGCTGGATGACGCTCTCAAAGATGGAGATACCGTGCATGCGGTGATCCGGAGCGTTGGCTGGTCCAATGATGGCCGAGGTCAATTCGTCCTCAGCCCCAATCCCAAGGGACAGGTTTTGGCGTTTGAGAGGGCTTACGCTGACTCGGGAATCCAACCGGAAAAGATCGATTACGTCGAATGTCACGCCACGGGGACACCTCTTGGGGACAAGGTGGAACTGAACTCAATGGAAACCTTCTTTGGAAAACATGACGCTAAACCAAAAATCGGATCGGTTAAATCGAATCTAGGTCACATGCTAACCGCTGCCGGAATGGGTGGAATGACCAAAGTTATCCTGGCGATGAAACACGGAATGATTCCTCCAACCATAAACGTGGAAAGTCCTATGGAATCCGGAGATGGAGGAATTTCTTCTGATCTCATCGTCCGTGAAACCTGTTCCTGGCCCCATCAGCGAGAACAAAAGCACTCAACGGTCAGCGCTTTTGGGTTTGGAGGCACCAACGCTCATTTGCTTTTTGATCGCTTACCTGATGAAACGCTGTTAAAGGCTGAAAAATCTGAACTGCCTAGGATGGCGATCATCGGCATGGACGGCATTTTCGGCCCCTGCAATGGATTGGATTCACTTTATGAAACTTTCTTTGAAGGAAAATCTCATACTGAACCTTTGCCCTTAAAGCGCTGGAAAGGATTCGAACAGGATACCGAGTTACTTTCAGAATATGGTTTAAAAACAGAAAATCTCAAAGGTGCATGGATTCCTGATTTCACTATGGATTTTCTGCGTTTCAAACTTCCTCCCAATCCCAAGGAACGACTGATCCCGCAGCAACTTCTTGTAATGGAAGTGACCGATCGTGCGTTGAAGCAAAGCGGAATTCAAGAAGGGGGAAATGTTGCAGTTTTGGTTGCCATGGAAACCGAACTTGAACTGCACCGTTTTCGAGGCAGGATCAACCTTGAGCAACAAATCGAAAACAGTCTGCTCAAACATGGGATTTCCCTGGATGAATCCAAGAAGGAAGAGCTCTCTAAGTTGTGCCGAGACAATCTCCACGAATCGGTCCCGGTCAACCAGTTTACCAGTTTCATTGGTAACATCATGGCTTCGAGGATCGCATCACTTTGGGACTTTAACGGCCCGGCCTTGACCATCTCCGCAGAAGAACATTCTGTTTCCAAAGCTCTTGAAACCGCACAGGTACTGCTTGGCAACGGAAATGTGGATGCAGTTGTTGTCAGTGCTGTCGATCTGGCAGGAAGTCCAGAAAACCTTCTGCTTCGTCAAAAATTCTTTGGACAATCCTCATCCAATGAGACGAAAGATTTTTCTGAACTGTTTCCCGGAGAGGGATGCGGAACGGTAGTCCTGACTTCATTAAGTCAGGCAGTTTCCGAGGATAAACCGATTTGGTCGATCATCGATAGCATTCAACATCATCAGGCCCGGGAAGCTGACTTTAAGTTCCTGAATCCAAAAAATCCTGTTCCAAATTCAACTCCTGGTTTACTGGAACTGGGTTTTTCTGCGCTGCCATCAGAAGTACCTGAGCAAAGCAATGAAAGGTTAAACTCCATTTCACTAAGCAGAAGCCAAAATCAATTAGGACACGCTGGCGCGGCTTCCGGGATGCTTTCCCTGATCAAAACCTCGCTTTGCCTCCAAAACCGAGTTTTACCTGCCTGGTCCGACAATCCAAGAAATGAAAGTTCATTTAGGCTACAAAAGCCCTTTTCTTTTGGGAATTTCAGCACCCCTTGGTTGAAGAATGCAGATGAACCTTCCCGAAAAGCAGCCGTTGTTTTGAAATCGGGAAAGGGTTCCAGTGAGTGGATTCTTTCTGAGAATGAGTCTTCTCCTCGTTTTGAGCAACATGCCCGAAAGGGAAGTTATTGTTTTCTCCCGATTTCTGCGAACAACTCCGAAGAATTCATGAAGTTCCTGGGAGAACTAGAGAGAGATCCGGAACTCTTTGAGAGTCCCAAAAACTTTCAGTACAGGGCGTTTCAAGATTTCCAGAATACCGATGCTGAATTCAGCATGGTCCTGCTGGCCGAAAATCCCTCTAAATTGAAGGAAGAAATAATTCAGGCACAAAAATCCGTCAGCCGTTGTTTTGAAGATGGAAAGGACTGGCAAACACCATCCGGGAGTTTTTTCACCACCAAACCGCTCGGTCAAGAAAAGATTGCCTTTGTTTATCCCGGAGGTTTCAACACTTATGTCGGTAGTGGAAATTCTCTTTTTGAGATGGACCCGGAGCTCCATGAACGAAGTCTTTCTTATAGTTCAAAAATCAAAACATTACTCCATCCGGAATTCCTCTTTCCCCAGTCCCCTAGCATTCAAAGTGAAGAAGAACTGAAACAGCTTCAGCAGCAGTTTTATGATTCCCCCAATCCGATGTTTGAGAGTGGAATCAGTTCTGCCGTTCTTGCAACCCAGGTGATGCGAAATGCTTTCGGTATCGAACCCCATGCCGCATTTGGTTACAGCATGGGTGAAGTATCGATGCTCTTCTCCCTTGGTGTATGGGGTAGTATGGATCCGATGAGCGAGGTGCTGAATGCTTCTCCCCTTTTCCATGAAAGGATTGCAGGTCCGATGAACAGCGTCCGGGAATATTGGAAGCTCAAAGACACGGATTTTCAAAATGAATCCCTATGGAACTGGTACACCCTGAGGGCAGAGCCTGAATTGGTCGCCAAGGCACTTGAAAAGCGTGAACGGGTTTACCTTGTTCTGATCAATACTCCTCAGGAAGTTGTTATTGCCGGAGAACCTTCTGCCTGCAAGGAATTGATTGAAGAACTTCAGTGTGAATCCCATGAAATCCCGGTCACCGACGTGGTTCACTGTCCACCCGTTCAGTCAGAATATGAAGAAATCAAGAAAGTCCATACGAACAAGGTGGTGGACAAACCCAAAGTCGATTTCTTTTCCGCAGCGGATTACACCACCACAAGCTTGGATTCGGAAATTCTAGCCGATAATATTGCCAGATTTTATGGACGGACCGTCGATTTTTCAAAACTTGCAAAAGAAGTGTATCGCTCGGGAGCGAGAATTTTTATCGACATGGGTCCGAGAAGCAGTTGTGCCAGGTGGATTTCAGAAAATCTGGGGGATCGCCCTCATCTCTCCCTCGGAATCAACCGCAAGGGCATGGATGACCGCCAGATGATCCTCAGAACACTGGCAAGCCTGGTGAGCCATAAGGTTCCTGTCAAACTGGATAGTTTGTTTCCCAAGCCGGAAGAAAAACCCGCAAAACAATTGAGGCAGACCATCACCCTTGGCGGAGAGCCAATCCAGTCGATTCAAAATCAATTTGAAAAGGGATATTTCAGCTCAAGCAAATCAAATGACTTGGAGCCTCCAAAAGTATCTTTGCCCAGCCCAAGCCAAGTTGAATCGACTTCAGCAGCAGTGTTCCCAGTATCTGCAACAGCAAATGAATCGATGAATTTTGATCCTGCAAACACGCCGGGAACATTTCCCCATGGATTGAGGCAAAAACTGGACTCAGCGCACTCAGCTTTTTTGGACTATCGTCACCAGGGAATGAAACATTTGGCTGGAATGATCCTTCAGGAAATGGGAGCCGACCATGGAACTTCCAGCAATGGGTCCGCCACTTCGGGTTCATTGCAAACAGAAGTCATTCCCTCCTCAAATACATTACCACAGGCTGAAAAAAGCAGGATCAAACCTCCAGGTGTGATTTTCGACCATCAGGATCTTCTCGAATTTGCTGGAGGAAAAATCTCCAATGTCTTTGGTCCGGAATATGGTGAAATCGATACATTCGAACGTTGCGTTCGGCTCCCTATGGATCCTTACCTTTTGGTAAGCCGGGTCACCGAACTCAATGCCAGGCTTGGTAAATTCGAGCCCTCCACAATCACCACTGAATACGACATTCCCAAAGGAGCATGGTTTTGCACCGATGCTCAAATTCCCTGGGCAGTTGCCGTCGAGTCCGGGCAATGTGACCTGATGCTGATCAGTTACCTCGGCATCGATTTCGAGTGCCGCGGAGACCAGGTTTACCGATTACTCGATTGCACGCTGACCTACCTCGATGACATGCCCCGGGAAGGTCAGACCCTGCGTTATGAAATCTCGATCAATTCTTTCGCGAGACATGACCAGAATCTTCTCTTCTTCTTCAATTACAAATGCTATGTCGGAGACAAAATGGTACTCCGCATGGACAACGGTTGTGCAGGGTTTTTCTCCAATGAAGATTTGGCTCAGGGGCGTGGTGTTATCAGGAGCAAGGATGAATTGAAAATTCTTGAAAACGCCAAGAAGCAAACATTCACTCCGTTGTTGAACTGTGACAAAAAGCAATTTGAACGAGAAGAACTGCTCCATCTATCTGAGGGAAATCCGGCATCCTGTTTTGGTCCGGATTACCATTTTCCCAACCAGAATTCCTCCCTGAAGATGGCACCGGAATCATTGTTGATGACTGATCGTGTCGTATCCGTTGACATCAATGGAGGCCCATGGGGGTTGGGTGAGGTTTTGGCAGAAAAGGACCTTGCACCGGATCACTGGTACTTTCCCTGTCATTTTAAGGATGACCCGGTGCTTGCAGGTTCGCTGATGGCTGAAGGGTGTGTCCAACTGCTTCAATTTTATCTGCTCTATCTCGGAGTACAGACCCGAGTGAAAGACGCGTTTTTCCAACCGGTCCACGGATTGCCTCAGGTTGTTCGCTGCCGGGGTCAGGTGATTCCAGGAGATCCCCTGATGCGTTACCGGATGGTGGTCAAGGAGATAAAACTTGACCCAATTCCTTATGCAATTGCCGATATCGATATTCTGGTCGGAGAACGAGTTGTGGTCGATTTCAGGGACCTTGGCGTGCAATTGGCAGAAAAAGGGACGGAATTCCGGATCAACCGGGAATTTCTTGAAAATCCAGAAAGTAAAAAAACAGAATTAGGCCCAAGCAGTTCTGCTTCTGAACTTCAAAATACGTCGCTTAAGAAGATTTTTGCAAACGATGAACAAATCGTTCAATTCGCTCTGGGAGATGTCAGTCGGTGCTTTGGGGAAGAATACGCCCAGTACCGGAACAGACCCGTCCAAAGAAACCCAAATCGGGATTTCCAGCTCATGTCAAGGGTTCTTGAATTCGAAGGGAACCGACATGAATTTGAAAAACCGATGCGTATCATCAGCGAATACGATGTCCCGGAAGATGCCTGGTTCTTCCAGCAGAACAGTCACCCTGAATGGATGCCATATTCGGTTTTGATGGAAATCGCGCTCCAACCCTGCGGTTTCATCTCGGCCAACTCCGGTGCGATGCTGATCTATCCTGAACTCGACCTTCACTATCGAAACCTTGATGGAAACGGAACCCTCAGCAAACACATTGATTTGAGAGGAAAAACCATCCAGGCCGAGGTTGAGCTATACAGTACAGTTGCCTCGGGAAATACCGTCATCCAAAAACATCGCTTCACTTTGAAATGCGAAGGATTGCCGTTTTACGAGGGCGACACCGTTTTTGGATATTTCACTGATGAAGCACTGGAAAACCAAACCGGACTGGATGGTGGAAAAGCCAAGCTTCCATGGCTGGATGAAAATACGAACTATGACATGAAGATCTATCGGCTGAATGATTCCAATTCCGGATTGGAAAGCGGGAAACCTCACCTGAAACTTGCAGGAAACCAATTGAATTTGCTGGATGAAGTCCACCTTTCTCCATCCGCTGGTTCACACGGCAAAGGCTATGCTTATGGAAAACGAATCGTAGACCCGAAGGACTGGTTTTTTCCCTGTCATTTTCATCAAGACCCGGTGATGCCGGGTTCCCTGGGAGTAGAGGCTATTCTCCAAGCCCTTCAGGTATTTTGCCTCGATCAAAAATTAGGGGATTCTTTTTCCAATCCTCGATTCCGTCCCTCTCTTTCACAGACACGTTGGAAGTACAGAGGACAGATCATTCCTACCACAGGAATGATGCAGTTAGAATTACATGTTTCAAAAATCGAAAAGCAAGATGAGCAACTGATGTTGGTTGCTGATGCCAGTCTCTGGAGGGATGAATTGAGAATCTATGAAGTCCAGAACATCTCCCTGGTCATTGAAGAAGCCTGATCTTTATAGCTCCTCGGGGGTTCCCGCTTCCAGTCCCCATTCCTTCCTGACCATTGCATAGAGATCGTCAAGGTCGACAATCAATTCTCGTCCTTGAGAATCGATCGCAATCGTTCGGGCATGAAGTTCATTCATTGAATCCCGTTCATAGGCAACAGTCCGGACAATACAGATTTCTTCCTCTTCCAAAAGTTCCGAGAGGGTTTTTTTGAATTTATGGATTGATCGTCCTTTTTGCCGGTAGCCATCGGAAATGATGAATCCGAATTTTCCTGCACGAATCCCCGATTCTCCATAGAGGATTTCCAGTCCCCATTTTTCACAGAGTTTTTCGAATTCTGAACCACTTTTTACACGGAAGTAATTGCTTCTGGATTTTTCAACAAATTCGTCCATCTACTATTTCAATGATAAAGGAGGATAAATGAATGGGTTCATCCATAGTCTGATTCAACTAGGATAAACAAGGGAAAGGAATAGGCAAGGTCTGTCCGCAACCCATTATCAATGCGGCATCCCCGGACAAGGATACCGCATCGAGAAACGAATTTATTTGATTTCTGCGGAAGCTCCGGCTTCTTCAAGCTTCTTTTTGATCTCTTCAGCTTCTTCTGTCGAAACTCCTTCCTTGACCGCTTTAGGACAGGATTCGACAAATTCTTTAGCTTCCTTGAGTCCGAGTCCAGTGATCCCACGGACTTCCTTGATGACGTTGATCTTCTTGTCTCCAAAGGAAGTGAGGATGACATCAAACTCCGTTTTTTCTTCCGCTGCCGCTTCTCCGCCTGCGGCCCCGCCTGCTGCAGGAGCAGCAGCGACGGCTGCGGCTGCAGCGCTCACGCCAAATTTTTCTTCCAGTTCCTTGACCATTTCAGATAGTTCCAAAACGGACATATTGGAAATGAATTCAACTACTTGTTCTTTGGTTACTTCTGCCATTGTAATTTCTCGTATAAGGTTATTCCTTCAACTTGATGAAGGTGAATCAGCTCCCAGATTGTCACGGAAGCCAAAAGCCTCTTCTTGAGGCATGAATCATTCTTTGCTGTCGCGCACGGCAGCAAGGGTTCTGACAAACTTGGCGGGCACCTCGTTCAGTGTCCGTACCAATTGAGTTGCCGGTGCCTGCAGCAGGAAGAGCAGTTTGACCAACAATTCCTCTTTTGCAGGAAGCTTTGAAAGAGCCTCCACCTGAGCATCATCCAATACCGAAGTTTTGGATGAATCCACCAGGACCCCAGCATGAATTTTGAGATTGGGATTTTTCTCGGCGATTTTGACCAGTACTTTGGCCTGTTCCACCGGGTCTTCCTGACCGTAAACCAGAGCCCGGGTATCGACAAATTGATCCCGGATCCCGGAAAAAGGAGTTTCCTCTACCGCCAATTTGGCGAGAGTGTTTTTCAGGACCTTCATGGTTGAATGAACCTTATGAAGTTCCTGACGCATTTCCACCAGTTCGTTGGCGGCAAGACCTCTGTAATCGATGAGCACGGCTGCAGTTGCAGAATTAAAAATCCCCTGCAGTTCACCCACCAGATTTTCTTTTTGAGAACGTTCCATCAGTTATTTCGGCAATAACAGTTGGCAATCGTGTCATTGATTAAATGACATTCATGCAAATCTGATTGTAGAAGAAGCAACAGAAGATGCCTTGTAAGGCATCAGAGAATGGGTCTGTCTCAACAGGGTGGAGGATTAAGCCCTGATGGGCCCCTGTGGTCTTCGACAATCGTTAAAAAACTAAATCTTCAACTCGCAAATTGGAGATCAACCCTGATTCCCGGTCCCATCGTGGAACTCAGGGAGCATCCCCTTATGTACAATCCTTTAGAAGTTGACGGTTTCAAGCGTGTGACGGCATCCACAAATGCCACAATATTTTCATTCAATTTTTCATGATCAAAGGAAATCTTACCCATCGGAGCCTGGAGGTTGGA
>Ga0208410_1001109_pt1 | contig 14328 bp, 18 predicted proteins | sample ETN02SmetaG_3_FD_185787 | JGI IMG/M metagenome (GOLD analysis project Ga0208410, IMG submission 185787) | Marine microbial and viral communities from oxygen minimum zone, Eastern Pacific Ocean - ETNP2014F10-02SV257 (SPAdes) (version 2) | ecosystem: Environmental > Aquatic > Marine > Oceanic ... | reverse complement strand
TGAAAAAAAGTCAGGGAAAACGATTGATAATGCAGTGTTTTATTATGTCTTTGGTTTATTTAAAATAGCAATTATTGCACAACAAATTTATTATAGATATCATAAAGGCTATACTAAAGACAAAAGATTTAGCATGCTAAATATTGCTGTAAGTTCTCTTGGAATCATGGCAAATCAAGCCATTGTTAAAAATAGAGTAAGTGATTTATTTGAATAAAAAAAAGGCCTTCAAATGAAGGCCTTTTTTAAGTAAATAGCTAAGTATTAACTATCCATTCTAGCAGCTGCCCAAACAACGACACCTGGAAGAATTTTATTAACGAAATCAGCTAAATTGTAAACTTGATTAGTTAGCTCCATGTCAACTCCGCCACCAAAATAGCCTAATGCATAACCAGCTGGATAAATGATCCATCCAAAAGTTACGATTTTCTTTAAGCTATCATATGCATAGTGACCAGCAGCATTACCTGATGCAGCATTTACTTCTGCAGCTTCACCAGACCAGATTTCTCTTAGCATAAGTCCCCAACAGATTATTCCACCAACAAATCCTGTTGTTGAATTAATCCATGCGCATTGACCTGTTTCTCCAAAGTATCCAAATACTAGCATTAAAACTGATAATCCTAGTAATCTGTTGAAGATTCCAGCACTAGCTTTTGTTACAGCTAATAGTACAATGTAAAGTTCAATCATTAGTAACGGCACCGTAATTAACCAATCGATGTATCTAATTGATACAACATTGGTAGCATCCATATTACCTCTCATATAGAAGTAGTGTACAGCTGCAATAAAACATACTAAGCCGGAAACAGTTAATGATGTTTTCCATTTAGCGTTAACATTGTCTCTTTCTAGCCACATAAATAAAGCAGCAGCAAGTAGAGCCATATTTGTTACGAAAAATGTAAAAGTTGTAAAGTCCATATTAATTACCCCTTTAATTGTTAAATTTCAGCTAAATATATAATAAAAAATGATTAAAAACATAGAAATTTAATGAGATTTAATCTCATTGGTTTTACTGTTAAAATGGAAAAAGAATTCAAAGATATATATAAAAAGATTGATGATGAAATGAATAATGCTGTTTCTGATTATCAAAATCCATTTCATTTATTTGTAATCGGAAATTCCTCAGAAAATATCCCCGAAGTTCGAACAGTCGTATTGAGAAGCTTTTCTATGCAAAAAAAGATTTTTCAATTTCACTCAGATATTAGAAGTCCAAAAATAAGTAAGCTCAAGAAAAATCCTAAATTCTCTGCACTATTCTATAATGTAGATAAAAAAATTCAACTACGTTTTTCTGGAAACGTTGATATATTGCACAAAGATACAGTTACAAAGAAAAGATGGGAGGGGATATCTAATTCGTCTCGTAGATGTTATTTAGGGCCATACAGCCCTTCTAGTGTTATAGAAGAGAATCATCCTAATATACCAGAAGCATTTCGATTTGGAGATCCAAAGATGGATGAAACTGAAAAAGGATTTGAAAATTTTGTTATTGTTCAGTGTCAATTTTCCAGTATTGATTATCTTAGTTTAAAGTATAGTGGACATTCAAGGTGTAAATTTGATTTTGAAGGAAAAAATGTTTCAGCTTGTTGGTTAGCACCATGAGATTAACAATCATTTTAATGATAGTTTTTGTTGTTCTCGGAACATTTTTTAATTTCCTTACAATTAAAAGATATATAAGGAAGAGAAAGAATGATTAAATATTTATTGTCGATTTTTATACTTATTTTTTCACTGATGATGTGTAGCGAGAATAATAGAGATGTAGTATCGATGGAAGAATTCCAATCAAAAATTCTTGATAAAAATACAATCATTTTGGATGTTAGAACAGAAGAGGAATTTTATGGACCTTTGGGCCATATTGATGGAGCAATGCTTATTCCTATTGATCAGCTTTCTTCAAGAATGAATGAACTTGATGAAGTTAAGAGTAAAGATATATATGTTGTGTGTCGTAGTGGAAACAGATCTAATGTTGGCAAAAATTTTTTAAGAGAAAACAATTTCAATGCAATCAATGTTGATGGTGGAATGCTAGCATGGAAGCCTTTAGAAAATGAACAATAAAGAAGAGTTAATCACAAAATATAGAAAGTCATTTATAACAATTATGATTGTTTTATTGATTTTACTTATACCATTTTTTTTCTATGCAAATTAAACAAAAGCACCCTATTGATTTTGCAAAGAGCATTACTTGGTTGGTTGTACTTGGTTTAATTTATTATTTCAATCAATTTGACAATATTACTGCTTGGATTTACTTTTGCTTGCATGGATCATATGGTATTATGTGGGTAATGAAAAGTAGTATTTTTCCAGATAAAACTTGGGAGAGAAAAGCGGGAATCTCATATACATTATTTATTCTTTTTGGCCTCATGTTATATTGGGCTCCTGCCTTAATTATTACGATAAACAATCATGAAGCTTCATTAATTGTTATGATAATTTCAATTATTCTATTTTCATTTGGGGTATTCTATCATTTTACATCAGATATGCAGAAATATATTTATTTAAAACATAATTCAGGCTTAATTACTGATGGACTATGGAAGCAATGCAGGCATCCTAACTATTTTGGTGAATTACTTATTTATTCTAGTTTTTTACTGTTGACTATTGAATCAGATCTATGGTGGATACCAATTTTAATTTTGAGCATTTTTATTATTGTAATTTGGCTTCCTGGGATGAGAAGAATTGATAAATCATTATCTCGTTTTGATGAACACAAGTCTTACAAAGAGAAAACAGCTTTTATCATACCTTATATTTTATAATGAAATCCAAAACAGTAATATATTATGACGGAGTTTGTTTTGTGTGTTCCTCTGCAATGAACACTTTGATTAAGATGGATAGACACAATATCTTATATTTTAGTCCACTGCAATCTAAATTTGCAAAATCAACCATTGACAAGAAATATTTAGAAACAATGGATACAGTAATTGTTAAGAGAGATGAGAAGGTTTACACTAAATCCAATGCAGCTTTTGTAATTCTTGAAGAGCTTAAAAACCCATTAAGATATTCATTTTATTTAGTTCCAAGTTTTTTCGCTGATTTTGTTTATGACTTTGTTGCAAAAAGAAGATATAGCTGGTTTGGAAAAAAAGAAGAATGTATTTTTCCTATGCATAATTCACAATTTTTAATTGACTGATGACAAAAGATATATTTACACGATTTTATGACATAGAAACCCGATGGTATGATGAAGATATGTTAGGCCATCTCAATCACGGAACGGCTGTGAATCTTATTGAGGATGTCAGGGTAAGACATGCTGCTGATATAGGTCTTGAACCGTATGACCGATATAAATTTCCATTTATAGTCGCTTCAATGAAGCTTGATTATTTAAAGCAAATTAGTTATCCAGAGAAATTAACAATCGGTATCAGAGTATCACGTGTTGGCGGTAAAAGTTTTGATTATGAATATGGCGTTTTTATAGAAGGGGAAGATAAATGCGCTATTACATGTCATATGACATTAGTGTGTTTTGATTTTGCAAATCAGAAAAGTGTTCCGGTGTTCGATGCTTTAAAAAACGAATTATAATTATTGAGGAGAAAAAATTTATATGAATATTAGCATAGAAAATGATATAAAGATTATACGAATGGGTGATAAAGGTCCAAATGTTCTAAGTGTTTCAAGAGCAAAAGAGATTATGTCAGAGCTTAATTATGATGAGTGCAAAGCTGTAATTATTATGGGAAATGAAAAAGTATTCAGCGCAGGACTTAATTTGAAAGATTTAATGAATGCAAAAGAGGCTAGCGAAGTTTCTCTTATTTTTAATACTCTTAGAGATTTGTTGGTTTCATTTAGAGAATTTCCAGGTCCAGTAATTAGCATAGTAGGTGGACATGCAATTGCTGGGGGATGTTTGCTGGCATTAGCGTCAGATTATCGCTATGGAATGTTTGGAATGCACAGAATGGGGCTTAATGAAATGGCAATTGGTATTGATTTACCACCAGATATGCTATCAATTATTAGTCATTCTATAGGCAGGGAAAATCTTTTCGAAGTAGCCACTCAATGTAAAATGTATACTCCAAAAGAAGCATATAAAAAAGGTCTCATTAATGAGTATATTGGTAACCCTTTTATTGGCAAGAAAAGAGCAACAGAAGAAGCTCTTAAAAGAGCAAAAAAATTATCAAAATTTTATATCAATGCTGGAGAACCGTTTGTCAGGCTCAAAAAGTCTTTAATGCATGACACTGAATTTGATTATGAAGTATTAATTGATAATTGGTTTAGTAGCGAAACTCAAGCCAAGATTAAAAAGGTAGTGAGTACGTTATCTAAAAAATGAAGATTCTTATTGCTGGAGGTACGGGATTAATTGGATCTCGATTGGTTAATTCTTTAACATTGCAAAGTCATGATGTCATTATTTTATCACGAAATCCATCAAAACATAAAAAGAAATTTGATAGCCAAGTAAGCTTTATTGATTGGCAATCTACAGATATAGAATTATTAAAAGGTGTTGACGCGGTTATTAAGTTAAGCGGAGAGCCTGTGTCTCAGTTATGGACAAAAAATGCAAAGAAAAAAATTCTAGATAGTAGAATCAATCTATCAAAAAAATTATCAGAATTTTTAATAAAAAATGAAATAAATAGCAGGATATTAATCAATGCTTCTGCAATTGGATTTTACAGTAAAAAGACAATGCTCTATAATGGTGAAGTTAATGAGAATTCCGATAGCGGAGATTCTTTTTTATCAAAAGTATGTCGATTAAATGAAGAGTCTTGTGAAATATTTTCTAATCAAGGTATACGAGTTGTACATCTTAGGATTGGAATGGTGCTCACAAAGAAATTTTCTTTATTGATCGGCCTTGCTTCACTATTCTCACTTCCAATTCCTGGAGTAAAGAATCATTATTTTCCATGGATTCATATCGATGATGTTGTAGGATTTATACATCATGCTCTCAATAATAATATTGAAGGTCCTTTTAATCTAATTTCCCCTCAATCGATCAGTCATAAAAATTTTTATCATACAATTAGAAGGCATTATAAAGGTATTATTCCTTGGATATTATTTATTCCAAGCTTTATAACAAAAATGGTTGGAGACATGAGTGAAATAGTATTCTATGGACCTAAAACTACCCCATTGCGAACATTGCAAAGTAGATACAAGTTTAAATTTCCAGATTTAGACGAAGCATTACATCATATTGACAAATAAAATACCTTGGAAAATATTCAGAATTTGTTAAATTTCATGCCGTGAAAACAATTATTTTTGATCAAAAGGAATTCATCAATTGGCTGTAAAAAAAACCTCAAAAAAAGCATTTAAAAAAGAATTAGCAAGCGTAGAGCAAGAAATTCTAAAAATGGAGTCAGCAGCTCCTGAAAAGAAAGCTAAAACAAAAAAGAAAGCTACAACAAAAAAAGTAGCAAAGTCTGATAAAGAAATAGCAGCAGATTTAATCAAGCTTGAAAAAGAAGAAGCTATGAAGGGCGCAAAAGAGAGAGCTGATGAAAGAATTAGAAGATCAAAAGTCTCTAGTGGTACTATTAGCATGTATTTATCTGAAATTTCCCAATATGAGCCTCTAGCTCCAGAAAAAGAAGTAGAGTTAGCTGTCCGTATTGCAAAAGGTGATAAGCAAGCCATGAAAGAGTTAGTAGAAGCTAACCTAAGATTTGTAGTATCTGTTGCTAAAAAATATCAGGGAAATGGTTTGTCTCTTTCTGACATTATTAATGAGGGAAATTTAGGATTAATAAAAGCAGCAAAGCGATTTGACCCTTCACGTGGATTTAAATTTATTTCTTATGCGGTTTGGTGGATTAGGCAGGCAATATTGCAGGCATTAGCTGAGCAAGGACGTTTAATTCGATTGCCTTTAAATCGAGTGGGTACTATTACTAAGATTACAAAAGCAGCAGAAAAATTAGAGGCTGAGATGGGTAGACCTCCAAAAGTAGAAGAGATTAGTCATCAACTTGAAGTGAAGACAGAAGAAGTATTTAACGCATTACAATATTCAAGAAGACATAGTTCGCTAGATGCACCATTTGCAGAAGGAGAAGATAGTTCTTTAATTAATGTTATTGAGGATGAACAAGAAAAAGATCCTGATAATAAAGTTATGGATACATCAATGAAAGAAGAAATTGCTTCAGCTCTAAGCACTTTAACAGACAGGGAACGCTCTGTTATTGAAATGTATTTTGGTATTAATCGCGACAGATCTTTTACACTCAATGAGATTGGTGAACAATTTAGCCTAACCCGTGAGCGTGTTCGACAAATTAAAGAAAAAGCCATCAGACGTCTTGCGCATAAAACACGTAGTGAGCCTCTTCGAGTATATTTAGGTCAGTAAATTGGATTCGATACAAATATTATTTCCTATTTTTCCAATCATTTTGATTATGCATCTTCATACTGTTATCAATGCATTTCAAATTAAAAAATCATTGATGATTAAAGAGCTTGATTATCGATGGTTAAAGTATATGCCAGGTTGGCAAGAAATTCCTTTAAATATACAAGCCTCTAGAGAGCTTTATAAAAATCTTTTTGAAGCTCCTTTGCCTTTCTTAGTCTATTGTTTATTTGCATACACTGTAGATCATGTAATAATGTTAAATTTAGTTTTGGCATGGCTTTATGTTGCTTTAAGAGTGTGGCATTATTTTGTCCGAATGGCTAATCCAAAACTTTCAAAGAGAAGAACACCTTTTCAGTATTCATTAATAGTCACATTCATATTATGGACTGAATTATTCGTTTTTCTTCTTCTTAAATAATTATATAGCACAACAACCCACTTAGTTGTATAATCTTTTGTTATGGCAAAAAAACCAAAAATTGCAATTATTGGACGTCCAAATGTTGGAAAATCTACGCTCTTCAATCGACTTTCAGGGAAAAGAACTTCTATCGTTGATCAAGTTGAAGGTGTTACAAGAGATAGAATTTATGCATCAGGAGAATGGCTTAATAAAGGATTCGATATTATTGATACAGGAGGATTTGTTAGCTCAAATGAAGATATTTTTAACGACAAGATTAAAGAACAAATTGTAGAAGCTTTAAATGAGTGCGATGGAATTATTTTTATGGTTGATGGCAAGGATGGATTGAATCCAAATGATAGCCATCTAGCAACAATGGTTAGAAAGTCTAGCAAGAATTATGTTTTGGCAGTAAATAAATGTGATACACCAGAGCACAGTGATAGAACTATACCATTTTTTGATCTAGGCCTAAAAGAACCTGTAGCAATTTCAGCATTAAATGGTGCTGGTGTTGGAGATGTCTTAGATGTGCTATTTGCGCATGAAGATTTGCAGGGGAAAGATTTTGAAGATATTGATGAAGAGTCTATGTCGATATCAATTGTTGGTATGCCCAATGTAGGTAAATCTTCTATTTTGAATGCGCTCATTCAAAAAGAGCAGGCTATTGTGTCTGATATTGCTGGAACCACAAGAGATTCTATTGATACTCACATTAAATGGCATGGGCATTCTATTAAGATTATTGATACTGCAGGCCTTAGAAAGAAGAGTAAGATTGATGATGATATTGAGTTTTATAGTTCATTAAGAGCAGTAGATTCATTAGTTCGATCTGATGTTGTTTTGCTTGTTATTGATGCTGAAAAAGGTTTTACAAAACAAGAAAAAACAATTGCTAGCGAAGTGATTCGTAAAGGAAAAAGAATGGTAATATTGGTAAACAAGTGGGATTTGACTGCTAATAAGAATATTTCTGCAGAAATTTTTAAAGAAGAAATGTTTCATCAGTTTCATTTGCTGCAATATTATCCTATACTCTTTGTATCTGCTCTAACAAAAAGACGTATTTCAAATGTATTATCTGAAGCATGGACTGTATTTGAAAAACAACGAGACAAGCTTTCTACAAAAGCATTAAATGAATGGCTAGTGAAGGTGGTAAGGAAATATCCACCTCCTGCATTGCAAGGAAAGTCAATTAAGTTGAAATTTGTAGATCAGGTTCAGTTTTCACCACCAATATTTGCTTTTTTTTGTAATTATCCTAAGCTAATCACTGTTGCTTACAAGCGATATTTACACAATCAGCTCAGAGAGTCATTTGATTTAGATGGAATAACGATTAAGTTATCAATCAGGAAAGGTTAATGACGCAGAAAAAAATTTATAGCTGGGCTTTGTATGATTGGGCAAACTCTGCATTTGCAACTACTGTAATGGCTGGATTTTTCCCTTTATTCTTTTCTCAATATTGGTCAGATACAAATAGCATTTCAGCCAGTACTTTTTATTTAGGATTAGGCAACTCGATTGCTTCAATAATCGTTGCATTATTAGCACCTGTCCTTGGCGCTATTGCTGACAATGGAAGTTTTAAGAAAAAATTTCTGATTTTTTTTGCTTTTTTAGGTGTGGTAATGACCATAGGACTGGGTTTTATTGCTCAAGGAATGTGGCCTGTTGCATTGTTAGTGTATATTTTTGCTACAGTAGGATTTTCCGGAGCAAATACCTTTTATGATTCATTGCTGCCTGCTGTTAGCGATGAGGATAATGTAGACTATGTTTCTGCATTAGGTTTCTCTCTAGGATATCTAGGTGGAGGAGTTTTAATCGTTATCAATTTTTTGATGCTTACTTATCCTTCATTTTTTGGATTAATTGATGCCACACAAGCAATTCAATATTCTTTTATTTCTGTTGGAATATGGTGGGCAGTATTCTCGTTGCCAATTATGTTATTTGTAGATGAACCAAAATATCATGATGAAAAATCATTAGTTCAATCTGTCAAAGATGGATTATCTGATTTTAGAAACACCTTTAATGAAATAAAAAATTTGAAAGTAGTAGCTACATTTCTTCTTGCATACTGGCTTTATATTGATGGAGTAGATACAGTTGTTCGTATGGCAGCCGATTTTGCTATTACGCTAGGCTTTGATCAGACAGCAATTATGGGTGCGCTAGTATTAATTCAATTTATTGCATTTTTTGCAACATTGATCTACATAAAAATTGCAGGTAAAATTGGTTTAAAGAATGGAATATATGCAGGGATAGTAGCATATCTCTTCATCCTTTTTGCAGGATACTTTACGACTGAAATATGGCATTTTTACTGTGTTGCCATATTAATTGGATGCTTTCAGGGAGGAATTCAATCATTAAGTCGTAGTTTATACTCTAGAATCATACCAGAGAAAAAATCAGCAGAATATTATGGGTTTTATAACATGTTAGGAAAATTTGCGGCAGTGGTTGGACCTTTGCTCATGGGTACGGTTACGCTTTTACTTAATAATATCATTGGAGATGAACAGCAAGCCGCAAGGTTCGGATTGTTGTCAGTTAGTGTCTTATTTATTTTAGGAGGATATGTATTTTCTAAGGTGGACATTAAAGAAGGTGAAAGAATAGCAAAAGAACACCTATAATATTTTTTAACAATTTTTTATAAATAACTAATAACTAACGATAAAAATCTTTTTAAATTACCATCGTGAATACAGTATCAAAATACTCAGAACTAGTTCAAACGCAACACATTAACACAGCTGGCACTTTATTTGGCGGTACTATGTTGGCGTGGTTAGATCTTGCCGGCGTAAAAGCTTCTAATGATTTTTTAAAAAAAACAGATGCTTGGGGTGTGGTTACTCGCGCAATGGACAAAGTAGAGTTTAAAGAACCTGTTTTTCTAGGAGATTGGGTAAACTGTGAATCTAGAGTTATAAGAGCAGGAAATTCATCTCTTGAAATAGAGATTAAGGCTTTTGCAGAAAGCAAGGATCACGGTCACAGATTAGCATGTACAGCTAACATCACTTTTGTTGCAGTGATTAAAGATGATAAAGGTGATTTGGTTAGTTTTAAGCATAATTTAAGTTTAAATGAGGAGAAGTAATGGCGCATATCAATAAATTAGAATATGATACAAATATGGACAATGTCAAGAACAGCGATATCTTGGCAGTAGGTGTTTATGAAGATAAAAATAATTCTGAATTAATTAAAAGTCAGATGAAATGCAAAGTAGGGGAACTTGCTTATGATTTTAACGACCACCAAAAAACTCTCTATTTTGGATTAGGAAAATCTGACAATGCTACTCCAGAAGATTTGAGAAGAGCTGCAGGTACAGTCATGGCGTTTATCATCAGTAATAAATATTCTTCTGTATCTGTACAATGTCCTACATCCGATAATGACGAATATTTTTGCCAAGCATTTTCAGAGGGTCTTGTATTGGGAAGTTATCGTTTTCTAAATTTTTTTACAGATAGTCGAGGCGAGTATCATCTGAAAAGAATTACTATGGCGGGTAAATGCTGTACCGAATCATCTAAAAAAGGAGCTACTATAGCAAATGCTGTATGTGAAGCTCGAGATCTTGCTAATAATCCACCGAATGTAAGCACACCTTCACGTCTCGCTGAATTTGCTCAAGAAGTAGGCAAAAAAGGGGATATGAAAGTAACAGTATTTGATAGAGAAGAGTTTACAAAGATGGGAATGGGTGCTTTTGCTGGTGTTGCACAAGGCACTAATGAACCTCCAAAATTTATTATCATGGAATATTTTGGTGCAGATTCCAAGGATGAAAAACCGGTCGTACTAGTTGGTAAGGGTTTAACATTTGATACTGGCGGAATTTCATTAAAGCCAGGAGCAAAAATGGATGAAATGAAATTTGACATGTGCGGTTCTGCGATTGTATTTGGAACTATGAGTGCGGTAGCAGAATTAAGACCAAAAAAGAATATTGTAGCCATTGTTCCATCGACACATAATATGTTAGGTGGATCTGCTTTTTTACCTGGCGATATTTTAACAGCATACAATGGTAAAACAATTGAAATACTAAATACTGACGCAGAAGGAAGATTGATTCTTGCGGATGCACTTTCTTATGCAAGCAAGCACTATGATCCTGAATTTATGGTAGATTTTGCGACACTCACCGGTGCTTGCGTAGTAACATTTGGACATATTGCAAGCGCTATACTTGGAAATGATAAAGGACTTATTGACAATATTCAGAAATCGTCTAAAAATACTGGTGAGTTAGTATGGGAATTGCCTTTATGGGATGAATATTGCGATCAAGTAAAATCTGATATATCTGATGTAAAGAACTTGGGTTCGCCTGGACAAGCTGGAACAATCGCTGGAGCAGCATTTTTAAAAGCATTTGTAGGAAAAGATATCCCTTGGACCCACTTTGATGTTGCTGGTACAGCTTGGGGAGTAGAAAATAGAAGTTATATCCAAAAGAACGGTGCTTCAGGACAGGTAGTTAGGCTGATTTTAGATTTAATTGGTGCTTGATGAATAAGCTTAAAGCTATTAATACCAGCCAATTTTATATACAGCTATTTACAGCAAGTCTACTACTCTATTTTACCCTTACTTCTGATAGGCCAAAAATGGCAATTATTCCAATTCTTTTATTGATTAGTTGGACATTAGGATTTATGCAGCGCAGAATTACGCGAAGAAGAGTTAATAGATTAAGAACAAGTGAAAATAAAGATGTTTTGCATGAAGGGTAATCCTAAAAATGAATAAATTATTTACTAATAATATTTCTCTTGATCAAGAGAATCATAAATACTTATTAAAGGATCATCCTGAATTTAATTTCTCTAGCGTCACAGAGTTTATTCATCATTTTTTTGAAAAGTTTGATCAAGTTGGTATTGCTCAGAAACTCATTAATACTCATCCGAAATATAGCGGTAAAACAGTAGATGAAGTAATCAAGGAGTGGGGTAAGGGCGCAATACGTGGAACAGTAGTTCATAACGAGCTAGAATCATTTATTAAGGATAATGTAGCACCAAAACATGAAATGTCTATTGTGGGTGCTTCATGGATTAAAGAGAAACAAAAAGATCCTGATAACACATTTTTTTCTGAAGTAATTATCTATTCAAAAGAGTTAGGAATTGCTGGAACAATTGATGTGTTAGTATATAACAAAAAACAGGACACGTATCACCTTGTAGATTGGAAGACAAATAAACGCATAGATAAAACATCTTATAAAAATAAAGTAGGCATTTTAAATGCTACGGCACATTTGCAAGACTGTAATTTCAATCATTACTCATTACAACTCTCATTCTATAGATATATCCTAGAACGTTACTATGGATTAAATATTGGCAGTCAGACGCTTTTTCATTTAAAAGAAAACAGATATGAGATTTTTCCTGTAAATTATCATGAAGAAGAATTAATAAATATGTTAAGAGAAAAAGAACTGATATGATTAATACTTATTTACTTATTGCCTTAATTGCTGCAGTCGCATTTCTTATTTTTTATGTAGATAAGAAATTTAAATCTATGGGAAAAGATGAAACTGAGATTAACGATCAGTTTGCTGCGATAGGAGAATTATTTGCTGGTTCAGAAAAAAATATTAGAGAACTACGCGATAAATTGTCTGAAACAAAATCAGCGTTAGAAACAACCTATCAAAATAGTCAGAAAGAAGTTACCAAATCTCTTAATGAGTTTAATTTGATCTTTAGAAGTTCGCAAGAAAGGGGCAGTCTAGGTGAATATAGAGTTGAACAACTTCTTGATAATCTTGGGTTGCAAGAAAATGTTCATTGGAAATCACAGCAATCATATGGTAGCGCTAGACCAGACTATACGTTTTATTTTCCTGATGAAGTTTATATAAATCTTGACTCAAAATTTCCTTTAGAGCATTATAAAAATATGGTTAATTCTGACAGTGAATTTGAGAAAGATTCTGAAAAAAAAGCTTTTGAGAAAGATGTAAAAGATAGAATAAAAGAAATGCAGAAAGATGGGTATGTAGATGTTTCAAAAGGTAGTGTAGATTTTGTGTTGATGTTTGTACCGAGTCAAAGCGTATTAAACTTTATTAGAAAAGAGTTTTATAATATTTGGGAGGACGCCTTAAAAAAGAAAGTCATTCTTGTTGGCACACCCGAATTATTTGCGATGCTTCAAATGCTTAAAACATCAGTGCACAATTTTACTTTGAGCACTAAGGTTGATGATTTCAAGAGTAATTTTAATCAATTCAAGGTAGAGTGGGCCAAGATGGAGTCTTTGTTAGAGAAGCATGAAAATCAAATTGATGCACTAACGAAGAGCTATAAAGAAATCACTACAACAAGAAATAAGAAATTAAAAAAATCAGTAGATCTTTTATTGCCTAGCGGCGAAAAAGAAGAATAATTATTCTATAATAAACTGGAAATCCAGTAACCATCTATAATTACAAACAACACTAAATAACCAATCACTTCCCATAGTCTTTTATTGATTCTTTCAATTTTGACTTCTATTATATCAGTAGATTTTGGTTTTCTATACTTAAGAATGTTTGGAAATAATCGTGGTGTAGAATTATAATACTCTCTATAAGATTCATCGTGCGTATCAAGCAATGTTTTCTCTTCATTTAATATTGTTGGTATATGAAATAAAGCAAATATTGTAATCAGAGCAATTGAAATAGGGACAGATTTGATTGCAAGGCAGAGTCCTATAAACATCATTAAGCTAAAAAAATATAGAGGGTTTCTTACCATAGAGTAAGGGCCTTCCTTAACTAAAGTTTTTGTCTTAAATCCTTCGATATATAGGGATGCCCATATTCTCCCAAATCCTCCTAACATAACAAGGAAAAAACCTAGAACGCTAAATATGAGAGATGTATTAAGACTTATATCTGCACTGTAAGGAACGAAGATATTATTATCATAAATAGTTATCGCTATCAATGCAACAATAGACATTCTTAGTGTTAACATTCTATATCTTGCAATTTTTTTTATTAGCATTATTTTATATCTACCTATTTAATTGATACACGTTTTTCTTGAATTAATTCACAACCTGGTACTTCATCTCCATTTTTTAATGCCTCTTTTACTTTAGCCTTATCAATAGATTGAACTTCTTTCGTTTCAAAAAAATTGCTTGGAATCACCTTTTCATCTGTAATAAGAACTTTGTGTGGATTTTTTTGAATAGTAATACTGATTTCAGCGCTTTCGACCTTGTCAGTATTAGTTTTTTCTAGATTATATCTCAGGTATTCTTTCAAGTGCTTTATTTTAGTTTCAATAGAAGCCCTTCTTTTATATTGTCTAGACTCTACCTCTTTGATACCTTCAGCCGCATGCTCTAGATTCTTGATATATTTTGCCACATTAGTGGTTTTAAGTTTGAATTCTCCTTCAAGAGATTCTAAAGTATCTTTTACAGACTGGTCATCAAG
>Ga0208410_1001105_pt1 | contig 14358 bp, 11 predicted proteins | sample ETN02SmetaG_3_FD_185787 | JGI IMG/M metagenome (GOLD analysis project Ga0208410, IMG submission 185787) | Marine microbial and viral communities from oxygen minimum zone, Eastern Pacific Ocean - ETNP2014F10-02SV257 (SPAdes) (version 2) | ecosystem: Environmental > Aquatic > Marine > Oceanic ... | reverse complement strand
TAATGCAAAATTAATTAGTTCTGATGTAAGCAAAAGCATGCGTTATGTAATGCGCGAAGTTGTGAAGAATGGCTCTGGAAAAAAAGCTGATGTAGATGGATATAATGTTATTGGTAAAACTGGAACTGCTGACAAACCTTGTATCACGGGGGGTTATTGCGGAAGGATGACTAGTTTCGTAGGCGCTTTTCCAGGAAATGATCCAGAATATATTGTTTTGGTTAGTCTAGATAATCCAAAAGGAAAAAAAGATGTAAGAGGTTCTTCAGCATACTGGAATGCTGCACCCGCTGCTGGCGAAATTATAAAATTGATAGCTCCTCAATTAAATATTCCAATTCAAAATAATTTTAGCGCTTTCCAAGAACACGCAAGGGCAGATAATTAATGATTTCACTAAAAGATATAAAAAATGATTTACCTTCAGATGTTATTATTGAAGGTGTGACATGCGATAGTAGAAAAGTTAAGCCAGGATATATTTTTGTAGCTATTAAAGGAGAAGTAAATCGAGGTGAAGACTTTATCGATGAGGCAATCAAAAAAGGTGCTAGTGTCGTTGTAACTTCTGCAGATTCTGATTTAAAACTAGATATTCCAGTCATCAAAGATAAAAATCCAAGAAGATATTTATCCTATATTTCATCAATTTTTTTTAATAATTCTCCTGAGACAGTTTGTGCAATTACAGGAACTAATGGAAAAACATCTACAACAAATTTTTTACAACAAATTTGGAATTTAATGGGATTGAAATCTTCTAGTATTGGTACTTTAGGAATTATTGGAAATGAAGAAATACAAGATACAAATATCACTACCCCAGACCCCGTTTTATTGCATAAGACATTAGAAAAATTATACAATCAAAGCTTTACACATTTAGCTTTAGAGGCTTCAAGCCATGGTTTATCACAATATCGAGTTGATAATGTTAAAATTAGAGCAGCAGGATTCACAAATATTAGCCAAGACCACCTTGATTATCACAAGACTATGGAAGAATATTTTGATGCTAAGAAACGTCTTTTTACAGAAATACTTCCAAAAGATAACTATTCAGTTATTTGTATCGATACCGAAGAGGGTAGAGAATTATCTTCAATTATAAACGAAAGTGGAAAAGGGGTAATAGAGGTTGGTGAGTCAGCAAACGCACTAAATTTGAAAAGGTTGGTTCCAACAGAGTCTGGAATGGAAATGATCTTTCAATATAGCGGTAGACAGTTTTCTATTCCTCTTAAGGTTGAAGGTTATTTTCAAGCCATGAATATTTTATGTGCAGCAGGTTTAGCAATAGCTTCAGGTTCACCATCAGAAAAGGTTTTTGAGCATTTAAAAGATCTTAGACCAATTCCTGGAAGGCTCGAGTTCTGTGGATTGAGTAAAATAGAAACAAAAATTTATGTTGATTATGCTCATACTCCAGATGCGTTAACTGCAGCTTTATTTTCTCTAAGAGAACTTACAGAAAATAAGATAATTCTCGTTTTTGGTTGTGGAGGAGGTAGAGATAAATTTAAGAGACCTATCATGGGAGAAATAGCAGAAAATTTTGCAGATAGCATAATTATTACAGATGATAACCCTAGAAATGAAGATTCCGAAAAAATTAGAAAATCAATATTAGAAAATTGTCCTTCAGCTCTAGAAATGCCTAATCGAAAAGAGGCAATAATTACTGCAATAAATCAAGGTGAAAAAGGTGACTCAATTTTAATTGCTGGTAAAGGGCATGAAAAATTTCAAATCATTGGCAATAAAAAAATTCCTTTTTCTGATCAAGAGATAATAAGAGAAGTGATAGGTAAATAAATGACTGAGATATTATGGAATGGCAAAGAGGTGTTAGGCATAATTAATGGGCATGGTAACGCTGATTGGCTTGCATCAGGTGTTTCAATTGATACCAGAACATTAAATAAAGGCGACATTTTCTTTGCACTACCTGGTCTTAATAATGATGGAAGTGATTTTATTGAAGATGCTCTAAATAAAGGAGCCTGCTCTGCAATTTCAAATAAACCATCTCTTATTAACTCAAAAAAAGTAATTTTTGTTAACGATGTTTATAAGGCGCTTAATAAGTTAGCTAATTATGCTCGTCAAAGAACAAAAGCCAAAATAATAGGAATAACAGGAAGCTCAGGCAAAACAACATTAAAAGAGATGATATCTAATTGTTTGATTGATTACGGCAAAGTTCATAAATCTGAAAGATCATTCAATAATCATATTGGTGTGCCTCTATCTCTTGCAAGAATGCCAATAGATGTCGATTACGCTGTATTTGAAATAGGAATGAATAATAAAGGTGAAATACTAAAGCTAACAAACCTTATTAAACCCCATATTGGTATTGTTAATAATGTAGGTGAAGCTCATATAGGTAATTTTAATTCAAAAAAAGATTTAATAGAAGAAAAGCTGTCAATTTCCAAAGGTATCACAAATGAAGGAAGCTTAATAATTAATGAAAACCTAAAGTCAGATTTAGATATAAACATAATTAAAAATAAAAATTTAAATGTCTCAACTTTTGGAGTTCTAGAAGACTCTGATATTTATCTAAAAGAAAATATTGAAATAGCTAATAGCAATGCGCTTAAAGTAAAAATTAAAGATAAAATAATAAATTTTACATTAAAAATGTCTGGTGAGCACATGGCTTTAAACACTTTGCCTGCAATAATGACTTGTAAAATTACAAATAATCCCACTGAAAAATTCATAAAGAAACTATCAAATTTTAAAAATATTGAAGGTAGAGGAAATGCATATAGTTTAAATTTCCTTGGTAAATCATTATCAATAATTAATGAAAGTTTTAATGCAAACCCCGATTCAATGGAAGCCACTATACTATCTTTTAGTAATCTAAATTCTGATTCTTGCTTAAGAAAAGTTTTATTAATTGGAGACATGATGGAGTTAGGTAAATTTTCTGAAGAATACCATAAGAAAATTGCTCAATTAATTAATAATACATCTATAGATATTGTTTATGCTGTAGGTGAAGAAATTAGATATTTGTGGGAAGAAATTGATTTTCAAAAGAAAGGTGCTCTTTTTCAAAATGTTGATCAAGTTATTCTTAATTTACGAAATCTTTTTCAAAATAATGATACTGTAATGCTTAAAGCATCATCAAAAATTAATTTTGCAAAAGTAATTGAAGAGATAAATACTCAAAAACCTATAAGAAAGATTGCTTGATGATATTATATCTAATTCAATTATTAAATTTTGATTTTCCAGGAGTAAATTTATTTACATATCTCTCTTTTAGAGCTGGTTGCGCGATAATAACATCACTTCTTATTGTTTTATTCATTGGACCAAAGTTTATAAAAGCTATGCTTAAAAAACAAGGTAATGGTCAGCCTATAAGGGAAGATGGGCCAAAAAGACATTTATATTCAAAAAAAGGAACACCTTCTATGGGGGGGTTATTAATTCTCTCTAGTTTTTTAATTAGTACAGTAATCTGGGGAGATATTTTTAATAGTTTTATGTGGATAGTTATTTTATCTGCAATTTTATTCGGTTTTATTGGGTATATTGACGACAGAAAAAAAATTAAGAATCAAAACCCGAAAGGGATTTCATCAAAAAATAAGTTTTTATTACAAATGTTATCTTCTTTTGTTTTAATTTTTTTAATTTCTTTAAAGTCATCTTCAGAATTAGCCTACGGTATATCCATTCCATTTGTGAATGGAGTTTTTTTCTTAGGGTTAATCCTTTATTATTGTTTCACAAGTTTTGTCATTGTCGGCACATCAAATGCTGTTAATTTAACAGATGGATTAGATGGATTAGCTATTGTTCCAATAATTATTGCAATAGCTAGTTTTGGTTTAATTGCATATCTTTCTGGTCATCTAGTGTTCTCGGAATATTTAGGAATAAATTACATCCCATATTCAGGAGAACTAAGTATTTTATGTTGTGCGCTTTTAGGAAGTTGTCTAGGTTTTTTATGGTTTAATGCTCCTCCAGCTATGATTTTTATGGGTGATACGGGCTCATTATCACTAGGTGCTATTTTAGGCTCTATAGCTGTAATTACTAAACATGAACTTGTTTTGATAATCATTGGTGGTATTTTTGTTCTTGAGGCAATGTCCGTAATAATTCAGGTTTTCTCTTATAAATTATTTGGAAAGAGAGTATTTAGAATGGCTCCGATACATCACCATTTTGAAAAGAAAGGTTGGTCTGAGTCAACAATTGTAATTAGATTTTGGATCATATCTTTCGTATTGGCGATAATTGGATTGGCGACATTAAAAATAAGGTAAAATGAATAATGTTAGAGAATTATGAAAATATTATTATTTATGGTTTAGGGCAAAGTGGTATTTCCTCATATGAAAAACTTAAGAACAAAAAAAATATTTTTATTTGGGATGATTGTGAGAAAAAAAGAAAAGAATTAGAAAAAAAGGGTTATGAGTTTAATGAACCAAGAAAATGGCCATGGGAAAAGATTGATTTATTAATATTATCACCGGGTATTGCATTAAATTTTGGCGCCGACTCTTTTATTGTTAAAGAATCTAAAAAAAATCAAATAAAGATTGTTGGAGATATTGAGGTTTTTTACCAAGAGCTAAAGAGTTTAGGAATTAAAAAAAAGATTATTGCTGTAACTGGAACAAATGGTAAATCAACATTTGTGTCTGTTTTAAATAAAATACTTCAAAAATCAGGTCTAAAAAGCTCTATAGCTGGAAATATAGGTATACCAGTCTTATCTATAAATACAGATGAATTTGATATCATTATTTTAGAGGTTTCATCCTTTCAATTGGAGTTAATTGATCAGTTTAGAGCGGATATATCGGTTTTATTAAATGTTTATGAGGATCACAATGAGAGATATGAATCCTATGAAGAATATCAAAAAACAAAAACAAAAATATTTTTAAATCAAAAAAATTCAGATCATGCAGTTTTTGATAATTCTTATTTGTCAGAAAAAATATTAAAGAAAATTAATCATTCGCCAAAGCATGTATTATTTAAAGATAATGAATTTAATGATCTGAGTAATAAAATTTTTCAAAATGGAGTAATTAAAAAATTTTTACCAGCCTTGATCAAGGTAACAGATATTTTAGATATTGATCGAAATTTTGTGATAAATCAATTAACAAAGTTTAAGAATCTTAATCATAGAATTTATGAAGTTTGTTCACATGATGGCGTAAGCTTTATCAATGACTCTAAGGCAACTAATCCTGCAGCAGCTAACTTTGCTGCAAGTCAGTTTAAGGATATATATTGGATCCTTGGCGGGCTATCGAAAAAAAATGATCTAAGTAAATTAGATTTATCTAATAAAAATATTAAAAAAATTTTCTTGATTGGGTCATCATCTGATCAACTCAGTCAAATAATGCCGAAAAAAGTTAAATTTGAAGTATCACATAATTTAGAAAGTGCAACTAAATCTGCCTATAAGGAAGTTTTAAAAAGTCAAAGAGGTTGTATTCTTTTATCTCCCGGATGTAGTTCGCAAGATCAATTTATTGATTACCAGGAAAGAGGAAATAAATTCACTAAAATAGTGAATAATTTGGTGGTAAAATGTTAAGAATTTCACGAACCAATACAGGCCCAGTCGGTGAATGGTGGTTCACAGTAGATAGGTATATGTTATTTGGTATAATTTTTCTTGGGTTAAGTGGTTTATTTTTTTCGTTGGCGGTTAGTCCTGTAGAGGCGGGACACTTAAAGGCCAATCAATATTATTTTTTAATTAAGCAATCAATTTTTCTATTTATTTCTGTGGCCTTAATGGTAGCAATATCGATATTACCAAAAGAGTTTACTCGAAAAATATCTTTAATCCTATTTGTGTTCAGTTTATTAGGAGTTTTATTAACACTTATTATAGGTTTGTCGAGCGGAGGGGCGTCAAGGTGGATATCAGTTTTTGGAATTATTACGATTCAGCCTTCAGAATTTTTAAAACCCTGCTTAATTATTTTATCAGCTTGGTTTTTTGCTAGATCTAAAGAAGAGCAAAACAATAAATACAGTTTAATTCCAGGATTACTTTTTATTTTAGTTGCTACACTTTTAATGCTTCAACCAGATCTAGGGCAAACTATATTGCTATTTTTAACAATTTTATGTTTGGTGTTTGTGCAGGGCTTTCCTTGGTTAATAATAGCACCAGCTGGTTTAGTTTCTATGATATCAATAATTTTCTTTTATTTTAATTTTCCCCATTTTGCTTCAAGATTAGATTCTTGGATAGAAATATGGTTTGGAGGAGGTGCGGTTAATTCAAAACTGACACAAACTCAAGCTGCTATTGATGCTATTGAGAATGGTCAAATTTTTGGAAAAGGTATTGGTGAAAGTTGGGTTAAATACCATCTTCCTGATGCCTATACAGATTTTGTTTTTGCTGCAATTGCTGAAGAAAATGGTTTAATAGTAACTATATCTCTTATGTTTTTATATTTAATCCTCATAATGAGAGGATTAATAAGATCTATGAATCAAAAAAATTTTTTCAACCAATTAGCTTCATCTGGATTAATTATTTTGTTTGGACTTCAAGCCTTAATACATATTGCAGTAAATTTAAGCTTAATTCCTGCAAAAGGAATGACTTTACCTTTTATTAGTTATGGAGGTTCTTCATTGCTAGCCATGGGTATTACAATGGGAATGTTTTTAGCGTTAACAAAAAAAACGAATGATTTTGAGGTGTTTGATAAAATAAAAAATTAATCAAAGTTAAATATCTATGAAAAATAAAAAAAATAAACCTTATATAATGATTGCAGCAGGAGGATCAGGCGGTCACTTATTTTCAGCAGATGCTGTTTCTAATGAATTAAAGAAAAGAAACTATCGGATAATCTTACTTACTGATAAAAGAGTAAAAAGATTCTTAGATGATTTTAAAGCTGATAAAATTATTTTTGTACCATCAGATACCTTTACAAATAAAGGTTTTATAAAATGGCCAATGGTAGCCTTTAAGTTATTGTTAGGATTTTTTATTTCACTTTTTTGGATAATTTCAACTAGACCAATATTATCTATGGGCTTTGGAGGTTATCCGAGTTTACCTCCTTTGCTAGCTTCGAAGTTGTTGGGTCGTAAAATAATTATACATGAACAAAATACGATTTTTGGAAGAGCAAATAGTTTTTTATCTTCTTTCGCTGATGGCGTTTCAAATGGTTTTAAAAACACAAATACAAAGTTGAATAAAAATATTAATAATCAAAATTTTTTTGGTAATCCAGTTAGGGAGGAAGTAATTAAATATAAAGACGAAACAAAAATATTTGATGAAAGAAATATTAGTATATTAATTTTTGGTGGTAGTCATGGAGCGACTTTCCTTACAAAACTAATTACCAAGACATTGAATTATCTACCATCAGAAATATTTCAAAATTTGAATATTACTCAACAATGTAGAAAAGAAGATATTAATTTCCTAACAGATTATTTTTCAAATAATAATGTAAGACATAATATTAGTGATTTTTTTTACGATCTGCCGAAGCTAATAAGTCAATCAGATATCATTATTTCTAGGGCCGGTGCATCAACTTTAAGTGAGATGGCTATATGCGGCAAGCCATGTATTTTTATTCCTTTACCAAATACACTTGACGGAGATCAAGAGCATAATGCAAGAAATTTTGAGCTATTAAATGCAGCAATTGTATACAACCAAAATAATCTCAATCCTCAATCTCTATCTAACAAAATCCTAGAATTAATTAACGACTCCAATAAACGTGAGAAACTTTCAAAAAACATTAAATCACTTGGAATGCCTAATGCGTCGTCAAATATTGCAGATTTTGTAGAAGAGGTTATAGGTTAAAAATGGACCATCTTAATAAAAAAGGAAGAATTTTTTTAGTTGGCATAGGCGGCATAGGAATGAGTGGTATAGCTGAAATACTTCACAATTTAGGATATGAGGTAACAGGCTCAGACCAAAAGGAAGGATCAAATGTTCTTAGATTAAAGAAATTAGGTATAAAAATTAAAATTGGGCATAATGCTAGTAATATTAAAGGTTCTTCATTAATCGTTTATTCTTCAGCAATAAAAAAACAAAATGTTGAAATAAAAGAAGCTCTTAAGATTAAAATTCCATTGATAAGTAGGGCAGAAATGCTTGCAGAATTAATGAGAATGAAAAAAACAATCACTGTAGCCGGAAGTCATGGTAAAACTACAACAATATCAATTATTTCTGAAATATTTGTAAAATCTGAATTAGATCCTACTGTTGTAAATGGAGGAATAATAAACTCTCTTGGATCTAACACGAGGTTAGGTTTAGGCGATTGGATGATAGTTGAAACAGATGAGTCAGATGGAAGTTTTATTAAATTACCCTCTTTTTGCGGGTTAATAACTTCTATTGATGATGAGCATATAGATTTCTACAATAATATGAGAAATCTTGAAAATGCGTTCGAACAATATATTAACAACATATCTGTTTTTGGGTTTTCAATTATTTGTTCTGATGATGACAAGTTATACAAGATAGCAACTCAACAAAAAAGATCTGATCACTTCTTTTATGGAACAAATGCAAGAGCTAATTATAAAGCAAAAAATATTAGAATTAATAAACAAGGACAAATTTTTGATATTGAAATTAAAAATATAAATGAAAAGAGAAAAATATATAAAAATATTCAATTTCCAATGCACGGAAGACATAATTTATTTAATGCTTTAGGAGCAATTGCAATATCTCACAGGATTGGAATAAGTTTCAAATTTATTCGTCAAGCGTTGAGGGGATTTAAAGGTGTAAAAAGGAGAATGACGTTAATAAAAACATTAGATAGAAAAAAATATTTTGATGATTATGCTCATCACCCAACAGAAATTGAAGCTTCATTAAAGGCATTAAGAGATTTATCAAAAAGAAGAATAATTACTGTTGTACAACCTCATCGCTTTTCTAGAATAAAGCAAACATCTGATAAATTTTCTAAAAGTTTCAAAAATTCTGATTTTGTTATTGTTCTTCCAATATATGCAGCTGGCGAAAACAAAATAAAAAATATTAACGCTAACAACCTGGCTATAAGTATTCAAAAAAATTCTAAAACTAAAACTCTTGCATTTGATAATTTTAAAAAAGTTGAAGATTTTTTAAATGATGAAGTTAAAAAAGGCGAAACAGTAATATTTATGGGTGCGGGAAATATTTCTGAGTTAGCTAATAATTATGTAAATAATTTGGGTAAAAAACATGTCTGAATACCATGATTTAATTGATAGTAATTTGATTCAGGGAAAGTTTTTCTTTGATAAATCACTTAAAAATCTAACATGGTTAAAAGTTGGCGGAAAAGCTTCTTGTTTATATATACCTAAAAATAAAGAAGATTTAGCCATTTTTTTAAAACACATTGATAGCAAAGTTAGAATTAGTGTTTTTGGAAGGTTATCAAATGTTTTGATAAGAGATGGGGGTATTTCAGGGGTTACTATTCTCATACCTCCAAGTTTTTCAGAACTTGAAATTCATAAGGATAATAAAATTACGCTTGGCTCAGGATTGCTCGATAAAAATGTTTCGCAATTAGCTTATGATAATGGTTTAGGTGGTTTTGAATTTCTATCTGGTATTCCTGGTAATATAGGAGGTGCTATAGCAATGAACGCCGGTTGTTATGGTTCAGAAATAAAAGATATTACTGATGAAGTCTTAATTCTAGAAAGAGATGGAGTATTAAAATCATACAATAATGAAGAAATGAAGTTTTCATATAGAAACTCTGTTGTTAAAACAGACCAAATAATAATTGAAGCTACTTTTCAAGGAAGACTTGAGAATAAATCAAATATTAAAGAGAAAATCGATGCAGTTGTTAGCTCAAAGGAGGAATCTCAACCATCAAAGGTAGCAACAGGCGGAAGCACATTTAGAAATCCAAAAGAAGTAAAGGCTTGGGAATTAATTAATTCCTCTGGTTTGAGTGGATATAAAATTGGTGGAGCAATGATTTCACCGATTCATAACAATTTTTTTATAAATACAGGCAATGCATCAGCAAAAGATTTTGAAAAGCTTGGTGAATTTGTAATTCATGAGGTTGAAAAACAACATGGTATAAGGCTTGAATGGGAGATTCACCTTATAGGAGATACTGTCGATGACATTTAAAGGAAAAATTGCAGTTTTAAAAGGGGGTTACTCAGATGAAAGAGCAATCAGTTTAAAAACAAGTGAAAATGTGGAACAGGCCCTTAAAGAATTGGGTCTCAGATATGTTTCTATAGACTGCAAAGATGATTTTGTGAAAAAACTAACAAGTTCTAATTTTGATTTATGTTTTAATGCTCTTCATGGTGAATTCGGTGAGGATGGTCAAATACAGGCGCTACTTGAAGAAATTGGTATTAAATATACTCATTCAGGTATTTCCTCATCTATTCTTGCAATGAATAAGGTATTTTCTAAAGAAATTTTTATTAGAAATAATGTGCCTACTCCTAAATATAAAATGATTAATAAAGATGACATTAATGAAAATGATATCTTAATTCCCTCTGTAATTAAGCCAATAAATAATGGCTCAAGTTTTGGTGTGTACATAATTTTGAATGAATCAGATAGAACTAGTTTCTTGGAAGATTTAAAAAATTGGAAATATGGTAAATATATAATGGTTGAAAAGTATATTAAAGGAAGAGAGTTAACATGTGGAATTATAGCTAATAAACCTACAGAAGTTATGGAGATTAAAGCTAAAAATATTTTTTATGATTATGAAACTAAATATACCAAAGGTATGTCAGAATATGTTTTAGCTAAGGATATTCCTCGCGAAACTTATGATAAGATTCAAGACTTAACTATGAATTGTCATAGCTTACTTGGCTGTAAAGGCGTTACAAGAACAGATTTTCGTTTAGAAGAAGGTACAATTCTTAGTCCTTATGTTTTAGAGTTAAACACAAACCCAGGTTTAACTAAAACATCATTAATTCCGAAATTGGCAGCTTTTCAAGACATTTCTTATAATAATTTAATTAGCTTAATCATTAAGGAAGCAATATGTTAAAATTTAAGAGCAAAACATATTTTTTTCTTTTTCTATTTTTAATCGTAATTACTTTTTCAATTTATTTATTCTTTTATGAAAATAATCCTGTAAGTAATTATTATAATAATTTTTCAAATTCATTTTTTAAACTTGAAAAATTAAAGCTTGATGGAAGGGTAAGATCAAATAAGACAAAAATCTTATCTTCTTTATCTCTTGAGCTCAATTCACCGATTTTTAATATAAATTTAGAAAAAATTAAAAAAAATATTTTGTCAGTTCCATGGATAAAAAGCGCAAAAATAAGTAGAAAGCTTCCAAATGAAATCCATATTTATATTGAAGAGTATGAACCTGCTGCTATTTGGGAATATAAAAATGAAGTTCTAATTCTTGATAAAGATGGATATCATATTGAAAAAATCCAAAAAAAAGATGCTTATGCTGATTTACTTTTTATTTATGGTAATGAAGCGGATTTAAATCTTGGTAATTTTTTAAATGCTTTGGATGATTATCCTTCATTAAGAGGAAGGATTGATTATGCAACTTTTATTGGAAAAAGAAGATGGGATTTGTATTTTAAAGAGGATGTTTTAATTAAATTACCTATGGGAGATGTAAATGATGCCTTACTTGAGCTCGATCAACATTTAAAAGATTATAATTTGATAGAAAAGGGTCACAAAAAGATTGATTTAAGAATAAAAGGTGAAATCTCTACAGATAGAATTTTTAAAAGAAGTTAATGAAAAAGAATAGCAATCAAATAGATTTATTCTCAACTGAAAATAAATCAAATCAATCAAAAAATATTTTGACATCTATAGATATTGGATCAGATAAAATTGTTTGTTTTATTGCTAAAATTGATGAAATAACAAGAGAAAAGAGAGCATTGCGCGTTGTTGGGTCAGGATATTGTCAATCAAAAGGCATAAGAAATGGCAAAGTTATTGACCAGAAGGAGGCAGAAAAATCGATAAGGCTTGCCTTAGATAAAGCTGAAAAAGATGCAAATATTGAGATTAATAATGTTTATATTTGTATTTCGGGTGATTTTCTGAAAAGTCATATTTTAAAAGGATCAATTAATGTTCCAGAAAGAACAATTAAACAAGAACATGTTTCTGAGGTTATTTCTATAACTAATAAAAAATATACTCCTACTGACCAGAAAATAATTCATATTGTACCTTCGAATTTTTTCGTAGATGGAACCAGAAATGTTACCGATCCATCAGGTTTAGTAGCAAATAAGCTTGGCGTAGAATTAAACTATATTACATCTGAAATAAATCCTCTTATTAATATAGAAAATATAATTAAAAAGATGCATTTGAATATAGAAGGCTTTGTTGCAAAGCCATATGCATCAGGTTTAGCATGCTTACAGGAACATGAACTAGATTTTGGTTCAGTTTGTATTGATATTGGGTGTGGCACCACATCAATATCGATATTTTTTGAGGGAACAATAGTTTATGCTAAAACTATAAATCTAGGAGGTTGGTATATCACTAATGATGTTGCATTAGGATTACATACATCTTTTGAGCATGCTGAAGGAATTAAAAATTTATATGGCAATACAATCATGGGCGCTAATGACTCTGAGAAATATTATGAAATTCCTAATGACAATGAGAATACTATTAGGAGTAAATTTAAACTAAGTAATTTAGTCTCTATAATTAAGTACAGGTATGAAGAAATATTAGAAAAAGCCGATGAAGTAATTGAAAAATCTGGTTATTCTGAATATGCAAAGAGAAACATTGTATTAACGGGCGGTACTGCAGGAATGCCAGGTAGTATTGAATTAGCTCAAAGGGTTTTTGATGCAAATGTTAGGGTAGGCTCGCCTACTAAAATTGGCGGTTTGTCAGGAGAAATTGGAAGTACTTCATTTTCGTCATGTTCAGGTGTGTTAACACATTGCCTAAGGAAATCTAAAAAGAATCATGAAACAATTTCAATAAAGAGTGCTGAGAAAATTGGTAATTTCTTTAAAAATCTTATGGGCCAAGATTTTTAGCGCCCCTATTTCTTGTTAAAAAATAAGAATCAGTAGAAAAATTAACTAACTTGTTAAGGAGGTTGCTTTGTCAATTGAATTATCTGCGCCTGAGGTTGAAAAATTAAAGCCCCGTCTTGCCCTTTTAGGTATTGGTGGTGGAGGCGGCAATGCTCTAAGAACTATGATTGATAGTGGTTTAAAGGGTGTAGATTTATATGCTGTAAATACGGATGCTCAAGCATTAGAAGAACATGATCAGACAACAAGGATTCAGATTGGAGCAAATATTACTAAAGGTTTAGGCGCAGGAGCTGATCCCAAAATAGGAAAGAAAGCAGCACAAGAGTCTATTGAGGAGTTAAAAAGTTACCTTAAGGGAATAAATATGCTTTTTATTACTGCCTGCATGGGCGGAGGAACAGGCACAGGTGCTGCTCCAGTAGTAGCAAAACTTGCAAAAGAGATGGGTATACTTACCGTTGGAGTTGTAACAACTCCATGGAAGTATGATGGAACAAAAAGAATGAAAATGGCTAAAGAAGGCATTGATGAACTTTCAAAATGTCTTGATACTCTTATAGTCGTGCCAAATGAGAATGTATTTAGAGTTGCTAATATTGAAACTTCTTTTGATGAATGTAATGAGATAATTAATAGAACTCTATATGACGGCGTTTCTGCAATTAGCTCATTAATAACTAAGAGAGGGAGAATTAATATAGATTTTGCAGATGTTAAGACAATTATGGCATTTATTGGAAAAGCAATGTTTGGTGTTGGTCAGGCTTCAGGTGATGATAGGGCAGTTATTGCTGCTAAAACATCTATATCAAATCCAATGCTAGATGGTATCAATTTAAGGGATGCAAAAGGATTGCTTATTTCAATTACTGCAAACACTGAAATCACGCCTGTAGAAATTGATGCAGCCACAAATGTTATTCAGAATGAAGTAAATAACCCTGATGATTGCGAAATTATAACAGGTGTTTTTATGGATGAAGAGTTAGGTGATGAGTTAATCGTAGCTACTGTTGCTACAGGAATGAATGACCAAGTTGAAGATAAAGTTATTGAGATTGAAAATTCAAGCAATGATCAGCTTGAGGAGCTTGGTGATGATGTTCAGTCGGTAGATCTTGAAGTAAGAAAAGTTAATCAAGACCTTCCAGTAAATACAGATGATTATCCAGATTTAATGGAAGATAAATCAGATTACCAAAAAATGGATGATACTGAAGAAGAAATAGAGGAAGAGATAGAGGAAGA
>Ga0208410_1001104_pt1 | contig 14359 bp, 9 predicted proteins | sample ETN02SmetaG_3_FD_185787 | JGI IMG/M metagenome (GOLD analysis project Ga0208410, IMG submission 185787) | Marine microbial and viral communities from oxygen minimum zone, Eastern Pacific Ocean - ETNP2014F10-02SV257 (SPAdes) (version 2) | ecosystem: Environmental > Aquatic > Marine > Oceanic ... | reverse complement strand
TTGCTATTTTTACTTTTGAGTCACTCTCTTTTGATGCTTTAAAAACATTTTCCCAGGCTGTCAAATCTGCTTTTGGCACATCTAATTTTAACTTCTCAACAATAATGTCATCCAGGCCTTGCTCTCTTAAAATAAGCGGGATCTGATAAATATCCTCTGCATCGTGTGCTGAGATGACAGCTTTCTTTTCAACATTTGTGAAAAGTGCAATCTTATCAAAATGCTCTATAGGAAGAGGCAATTCAGAACGACACACCAAAGCATCGGGTTGAATTCCAATTGCTCTAAGCTCTCTGACTGAATGCTGAGTTGGTTTGGTTTTGATCTCTGCTGAAGCTTTTATGTATGGAACCAATGTCAAGTGAACATAAGCCACCTCGTAGCCGTCTTTATAGATGCCCATCTGTCTGATGGCCTCTATGAAAGGAAGCGACTCAATATCGCCAACAGTACCGCCAACTTCGACAATTGTTATGTCGTATCCTTGCGAACCTTTTACAATGCTTCTCTTGATTTCGTCTGTGATATGCGGAATCACTTGGACGGTTGCCCCTAGGTAGTCTCCCCTTCTTTCTTTGGCAATTACGGTCTCATAGATTTTCCCAGCCGTGTAATTGCTATGCTTACCGGTTGTCGTTGAAACATATCTCTCATAGTGACCCAAATCCAAGTCTGTTTCTGTGCCATCTTCTGTGACAAAAACTTCACCATGCTGATATGGGCTCATTGTTCCTGGGTCTACGTTTAGGTATGGATCAAGCTTCATCATGCCTATTCTTAATCCCCTTGATTCCAGGATTGCACCTAAAGATGCAGAAGTCACACCCTTGCCAAGCGCTGAAACAACTCCTCCTGTAACAAAAATATAATCCGACATGCCCGGGTACCTGTATCTAAAAATTTAACTATGGGAATTTACTCGAGAAATACTGATGTGTTTATCGCAGTCCCGGTATTACAAATTAGCAAACTATGATCTGGCTCTCAATCATCATTTTCATAAGATTTTCATCTTTGTGTTCCAATGAATTGTGAAAGCGCGTTCCGATTCAGTGGCAATAAAATTCTTATTGATCCACAAATCCCCTATGCATATGAGATGCTGATCATCATATATGAGCGGAACCTTATCTCTAGTCCAAGGAAGAATCTTTTTTTCATTGAAAAAATCTTTCAATGTTTTTGACCCATTCTCAGCATTGAAAAACATTTTCTCTCCGCCTTTGCGGAACTTGATTTGGAGATTTGAAGAACATTTATCCAGTGAAATCCCATTGCCTTCTGTAATTTTAGTGTTCAATTTACCAATCGGGTGACTAAGAGTAATGGATTGATTAATCGACCATGAGATGTTTTCATTTGCCTCAAAGGGCATCACGTCAGCTTTATTCAAAAAATAGAGTCTTCCATTGAATCGTCTTATCACGTATTCGCTCCATTTTATTTCGGCAGACTTCTCGTCATTCATGATCAAATCATTGATACCAGAATTAAGAATATGCATCGATGGCATTGGCATATTATTTTTTTCTATCAGGTATCTAATCATGTTCTTAATCCTGGGAATAGAATATGAATCAAAGTTACTGATGCTCATGGATTTGAATGTATTTTCTTCTGAAAGATCTTCGGAGGCAACTTCGTTCAATAATTCATGATTTTCAGTTGCTATGAGTGATAGCCGATGGACAGAATCATCCGCTGTACTCCATCTATCTTTGATCTTTGGAGTAAGATATTTTCTTATATAGTTTCGATCAAAAGAGCTGTCTTTATTGCTTCCATCTTCAACCCATGCAATGTTTTTTATTGAAGCATAATTCTCTAAATCAGCTCGAGAGTAGCTCAAAAGAGGCCTAAAAATAATATTCATGCCATCGTTTCTAAAACGAATGATTCCCCTAAGGCCATCTACGCCTGTTCCTCGAAAGATTCTATAGAGTATCGTTTCAAGCTGATCATCCTTGTGATGAGCAGTTAATAACGTCTCATTTGAATTCAAAGATTCTCTAATGACTTTATATCTTTGATCTCTCGCACTGGCTTCTAATCCAAATCCATCGCTTTCAGGATGAATTGATTTGATCATGAGGTCTATGTTCATTCTTTCACATTGCTCTTTACAAAATATGCTCCAAGCATCTGAATGCTCATGAAGATTATGATTCACATGAATCGCTCGCATTTTGTATTTCCCAGAAAGATGCGTATGCATCAAAGTCAGTAGAACCATAGAATCAAGCCCGCCACTGAGGGCAAGACATATTCCTTCAGTTTCTATTGAGGAAAACTGACTTAAAAATCTATCCTCAAAGTTTTGAAGATTGTTCATGATTAGTTTTCATTAAATTCGCCAATTGCCTTATATTTTGCTCTCCTCTTTTCAAGCAAGGTCTCGGGATCGATTGACTTAATAGCCTGGAGCGAATCAATGATGCTTCTTTTGATCAAAGTATATGTTTCATTGGGATTTCTATGGAAACCGCCAAGTGGTTCTTCAATGATCTCATCAACCAATCCCAGTTCATTTAAACGCCCAGAAGAAATGCCCATTGCCTCAGCAGCAGTTTCTGTTTCATCTGGAGTCCTCCATAAAATCGATGAGCATGCTTCGGGTGAGATGACAGAATAAATCGAGTATTCCAGCATGATAAGCTTGTCCCCCATTCCAATTGCCAATGCGCCACCTGACCCACCTTCGCCCAAAACTAAATTGATGATGGGTGTTTGCAGGGATGCCAGGGTAAAAAGATTTCTAGCAATTGCTTCACTTTGCCCTCTTTCCTCAGCACCGACTCCAGGAAACGCTCCAGGCGTATCGATGATTGTGACAATCGGAATGCTGAACTTTTCGGCAAGTTTCATCATTCGTTGTGCTTTTCGATATCCTTCTGGTCTTGGCATGCCGAAGTTTCTTTTCATCTTTTCATTGGTTTTATTGCCCTTTTCTTGAGCAATAAACATGACTGATTGACTCTCTATTTTTGCAAGTCCTGAGACAATTGAGGAATCATCAGCATACATTCTATCCCCATGAAGCTCTTGGAAATCCTCACTGATTGATTCAATGACTTGTATGGATTTCGGTCTAAGTGGATGTCTTGCTAGTTGAGCAATTTGCCATTCGCTGAGATCTCCAAAGATCTTTCTTGTGAGTGATTCAGATTTCTTTTGAAGCCTTTCTATTTCATCATCCAGTTCAATTGCAGTATCTGCATTTGTATTGGTTAGCTTCAGCTCATCTATTCTTCTTTCGAGCTCAATGATCGGCTTTTCAAAATCTAAGAAATCCATAATAGTTCATCAGTTTGGATGATTTATAATCAATTGTACAACAACTGTGAATACCTTATCTCTTCTCAACTTGAAATAAACTGAAAGTTCTCAATGCCAAGCTCCTCGGCCAAGGTCTCGCGTAGCTGCTTGGTTGGACTCACTTTCCATTCATCACCAAGTCTCATCTTGGTTTGACTCACATCGCTTAGATAGTTTAACTGCACAGAACAACTGCCTGGTGTATGCAGCTTAAGAATCTTCTGAAGTTTTTGAGGATTGAAGTTTGAGTCGCATCGGATCACTAATTTTTTTGCCTTATTGCTGATCAGTTCTTGAAGTGGGGATACATCCTCGATAACCAATTGCCACATGTCTGCATAACTATCAAAACGAAGTTTTCCTTTAAGAAACAGTAACTGATTATTCGTGATACTGCCTTTGAGACTTTCCATTTTTTCACCAAAAACAATCCCCTCAATCATTGCAGTTCCATCATCGATTTTAAATGCAAGATTATTTCCTCTTCGTTTTACGTCTGTGATTAATCCAGCTAAATCGATTAAAGTGTTATTGTTTCCGTAACTTTCTCTTTTCTTTGAGTCGAGCATTCTCTTTAACGAAGAAATGTTATAACGAGTAAAATGTTTGCAATCATTGCGATATGCATCAAATGGATGTCCGCTAAAATAAAAGCCCAATGTCGCATATTCAAAACCCAATTTCTCATCAACTTGCAATTCCTTTGCTCTTATTAATTCAGGCAAGTTCTGATCCTTATCGCTTGAAGAATAAAATAAATTTGTCTGGCCAGCTGTTTGTTCATGATTTAACTTATTTGAATATCCCAATGCAGTCTGAATGGAATTCAGCAATGTCGATCGATTCTCACCAAAAACATCCATTGCTCCGCATTTTACAAGGGCTTCAAGCGTTCTTTTAGAAGGCTTCTCAGCTGCCAATCTAGAGCAGAAATCAAAAATACTATCGAACTCACCGTTTTGTTTTCTTTCTTTATATATTGCTTCTGAGATAGACCTGCCAATGCCTTTGATTGCTCCCAATGCATATCTAATTTCATCTTTATTCCAGACACTGAACTCATAGGCTGAATGATTTACACATGGGGGTTCTACTAAGATATCAAATGTCTCGCAATCCTCTTTGATGCGAATAAGTTTATCTGTATTTTCCATATCGTATGTGAGTGATGCTGCAAAAAATTCTGTTGGATGATGCGCCTTGAGGTATGCAGTCTGATAAGCGATGAGCGCATATGAAACAGAATGAGATTTGTTAAATCCGTACCCCGCAAATTTTTCGATCAATTCGAATATTCTTCTGGCTGAGGCTTCAGGTATATTATTTTCAATCGCACCCTGGATAAAAATATCTTTTTGCTTTGTCATTTCTTCAGGAATCTTCTTTCCCATGGCTTTTCTAAGAATATCCGCACTGCCCTGAGTATAATTCGAGAGCTTCTGGGCAATTTGCATTACTTGTTCTTGGTATACAATCACTCCGTAAGTTGGCCTTAAGATTGGCTCAAGTGATGGGTGAAGATAATCAATAATATTTGTCTCCCCTCCTTTCCTTCTTTCTATGAAATCATCAACCATTCCTGATTGAAGTGGACCAGGGCGAAACAGGGCAACCAATGCGATAATATCTTCAAAACTAGAGGGCTGCATTCGGTCAATGAGGTCCCTCATTCCGGGTGATTCAAGTTGCAAAATACCAACTGTTCGTGCAGAGGATAAGAGTTTATATGTAGCATGGTCAGTTAAAGGAATATCCTTGATATCCATTTTTGATTCAGCGTTAACATTGATTAACTCAACAGCATTCTGAATCACTGTGAGAGTCTTCAGGCCGAGGAAATCAAATTTAATGAGCCCTATGGATTCTGCATCATCTTTATCAAATTGAGTGACTGTGCCTTCTTCATCATCAACCTTATACAGAGGCATGAAGTTTGAAAGATTTGATGGAGCAATAACAACTCCACCGGCATGTGTGCCTGCATTCCTTACCAAACCCTCAAGTTTAAGCGATAAATTAATAATGGACTGAACATCATCATCTTCCTCATACTTATCAGCCAATTCATTAGACTTCTTTAGGGCGTCACTAAGAGTGATTCCAATTTCAAATGGAATCATCTTGGCAACACGATCCACTAAACCGTATGGGTACCCAAGAATTCTTCCAACATCCCTCACAACTGCTCTAGCTGAGAGAGTTCCATAAGTAATGATCTGTGAAACTTTTTCATCACCGTACCTTTCATTGACATAATTAATAACTTGATCTCTTCCATTGACACAAAAATCGATGTCAAAGTCAGGCATTGATATTCTCTCGGGATTAAGAAATCGTTCAAAGATAAGTTCATGCTCTATGGGGTCGATATCTGTGATTCCAAGAGCATATGCAACAAGAGATCCTGGTCCAGAACCTCTTCCAGGGCCAACAGGAATATTTTGATCTCGGGACCATTGAACAAAATCAGCAACAATTAGAAAATATCCTGCAAAACCTGTTCTTCTAATGATCTCGATCTCATCCATCAAACGTTTTCGATAGACTTTCAAATCGCCTTCATCGTTTGACAAAATATTCTTTAAACCATCATTTGCCTGTTGCTCCAAATATTCGTCAATGGTTAATTCCTTTGGTTTATCAAACTCAGGTAAAACGTGTTGAGTATTCTCAAAGCCATAATTACACATTTCTGCGATTACAATGGTATTTGATAATGCTTCGGGTATATCAGAAAAAAGTTCGGTCATTTCTTCAGAACTCTTGAAGTACTGCTCTGGTGTATAGTCTTTGACTCTTCTTTTATCATCTAAAACCATTCCCTGATCGATACAAACTCTTGCATCCAGGGAAAGAAAATCATCTTTTTCAATAAATATTGGGTTATTGACAGCAACAACTGGAATATCAAACTTGGAGGAAAGCTCTATCATTGACTGATTAATTATTTCTTCTTTTGGAACGCCCATTCTAGAAAGTGATAAAAATAGACGATCAGGAAAAAGACTTTGGAATGTAGCGACCTTTTCTGAAGATGAGGAATGATTCAAAGATGTAGAATGCTGAAAATATCCGTTGCTGTAAGGCGAGATTGCAATCAATCCATCTGTTTGTCCCTCTAGCCATTTCATATCAATGAGTGGCTCATCTTTACTCAATCCCTTGATGTAAGACTTTGTGATTAGGCCGCATAAATTTTTGTAGCCAATTTCATTCTCACAAAGCAGAGATAGATTACTTTTAGATCGCTCCTCTTGATCAATGATAGTGATCGTGGAACCAATGATGTACTTAATGCCTTTCTTTTGAGAAGACTTGAACAACTTATATGCAGAAAAAAGATTATTGTGCTCTGTAACGCCAAATGCCGGCATATCCATCTCAATGCAAGCTTCAATGAGTGCATCTCTCCTGATGATACTTCTGCCTAAAGAGTATTCAGTATTTACATCTAAATGAACAAATGAGGGGGTGGTCATCAAAAAGTCGCCTGATCATAAAGTTCGGGTTTAAAACTAAGCCTGTGATACGGGGTTGGGCCTAAGTCGTTGATGGCTTGTATATGTTCTTTTGTTGGGTATCCCTTGTGCTTCTTAAAATTATACTCAGGAAACTTTTGGTGTAAGTCAATCATGAAGTTATCTCTATAAACTTTAGCAATTATAGAGGCTGCTGAAATGCAATGAAATAGTTTATCTCCCCCAATTTCACCTCTGGTAATGGAGTCTCTTTCATTATCCATTATTGGCTTATGAGGACCATCTATAATTATTTCATCTACAGAGATTTCTATTGCATTTATTGCATCTTTCATTGATTGCATGGTTGCCACCAAGATATTTTTCTGATCTATAACATGGTTATCAATGGTTGCTATAGAAAAACTCAAACTATGTTTTTGAATGAGATGGTATAGCGCTTCCCTCTTCTTTGAAGACAGTGCTTTTGAGTCATCCACGCCTTCTATGATTTGATGCTCATAAATTGCGACTGATGCACTTACGACTGGCCCAGCTAGACAACCTCGTCCTGCCTCATCAACACCCATTAATATTTTTGAACCTTCTGAACTCAAGAGAGGCCTAAAAATCTTGTTATCGCAAAGGCCGCTCCCTCTTCCTTTGGTGTTTGTAAATCTCTGTGCATTTTCACAAGCGGATCTGAATAACCATTGGAATCGATTTCCAATAATTGAATTGCTTCTTCAGAAACATTATTAGCATTAAAATCATTTTGGATAAACTCTTTAAAGAAGTCATAGCCCAATAATATATTAGGCAGTGATGCATAACTCACATTGATAAGATTTAGTCGTGTTAATAGAAAAAATGAAACGGGTGACATTTTATAGACCACTATTGTTTTCTTCTTATATAAAGCCGATTCCAAAGTGGATGTCCCTGACTTTGTAATAACGAGGTCACTCTTTGGCAAGCATTCACTTGTATCTTTAAAGACACTGATATTCAGTTTATCAAATTTCCCATATGACCTGATCCAATCATCCATCTCATTAAATCTTGTGGGTATTGAGAAAATACATTCTTTTGAGGTTAAGGATAATTTCTCCTGAATAATTAATGCAGCATCAAGCATGATCTCAAGGTGATACTCAATTTCTTTTCGCCGGCTCCCAGGTAATAGAGCGATTTTTAGAGGCTCCCTGTTAGAGCCTGATTGACTGCTCTCTTCAATCTCAATCTCATGAGCAAGCGGATGACCAATGAACTCAGCCTTAATATTTTTTTTCTCCAAAAGTCTGGGTTCAAATGGAAATAAACACAACATCAAATCGATTGCTGACTCGAATTTATTAGCCCTAGACTCTCTCCATGCCCAAAAGCTTGGACAGACCATCTGAATGGTCTTTATCTTTCTTTTCTTTAGCGATCTTTCGATGCTTAAATTAAATTCGGGATAATCGATACCAATATAAGCATCTGGCTCAAGTGATTTGACCTTCTCAATGACTGTTTTTCTGATTCCAAGAATCCTTGGAAGGTGCTTAATAACTTCTATTAATCCCATAACAGACAAGTCCGATATATTAAACCAAGGCTCGCATCCCTCAGCAATCATGAGTGGTCCAGCAATTCCTGAGAATTTATGGTCTGGGTTTATTTTTTTTAAGTCTGAAATTAATTTTGCACCAAGCACATCTCCAGATGGTTCTCCTGCAACTACTACAAAATGAGCCATTTCTTCAGCCTTTTCTGACAATGCCTCTTGTCGTATCCTTTAAAAAGTCGATAAGAGTATTAATTTCTCCATTGATATCTCCAAGGTCCTCAATTGCCTTGGTCGCCTCTTCTAAGCCAAGATTAGACATGTACAAAGCTTTATACGCAGATTTAATATTTCTAATTTGATCTCTAGAAAAATCTCTTCTTTTTAAACCTTCAAGATTAATGCCTCTTGGTTCAGCGGGTTGTCCCATGACAATTACATATGGAGGTAAATCTCTTGCCACTCCTGAATACATCCCTAAGAAACTATGCGCTCCTATTTTACAAAACTGATGTGCGCCAGAAAATCCTCCAAATATTACGAAGTCACCAACTTCAACGTGTCCACCCAAGGTTGTATTATTTGCAAAGATTGTATTGTTTCCAACTTGGCAGTCGTGGGCAATGTGCACATAGGCCATGATCCAGTTATCATCCCCTAATCTTGTTACACCGACATCTTGGGTCGTTCCTTTATTGATTGTCGTGTATTCCCTTATTGTGTTCCTGTCTCCAATCTCAACTTCTGTATTTTCATTGTCATATTTCTTATCTTGAGGGTCATCACCAACGGAGGAAAAAGAGTATATGTGATTATCCTGACCGATTTTTGTTTTCCCCTTGATAACAACATGTGACTCAATTCTAGTATCCTTACCAATCTCTACATCGCCACCAATAATTGAATACGCTCCAATTTTTGCTGTTTCATGAATGTTTGATTTCGATGAAACTACTGCAGTTTTATGAATATCAGTCATCAGCTTCTTCGGATTTATTCAGGCGTCTAAATTTAGCAACGTTCTTTTGCCATTCTTTGGATTCCTGTTGAGGAAATAAATTACTTGAATAGACCCCTGCTTTTGAGATTGATTTCATGACTGATGTTCTTGCAGTCAATGTTGTGTGATCTGCAATTTCGACATGACCTGTGATTCCAACCTGCCCACTTATGCGACAGTACTTGCCTATCTTTGAGCTTCCGGCAATCGATGTGGACGCAACTATGGCGGTATGATCACCAATGACAACATTGTGGGCAATCATGATTTGGTTATCTAATTTAACTCCGTTCCCAATTACGGTATTTGAAAGTGCGCCTCTGTCAATTGTTGTATTTGCACCGATTTCAACATCATCCCCAATAATCACTGCACCAACTTGAGGGATTTTTTCCCATGCATGATCTTCATTTTCAGAAAAACCATAGCCATCTCCGCCGATAACAACTCCTGGATGGACTGTTACTCTTCTACCCATTTTGCAATCATTCATTACAGTGACATTTGGAGCTATCCAAGAGTTATCTCCAATTTGAACATTTTTTTCAATCACTGAGTTTGCTCCAATATAGACTGATTCACCTAAATTTACGCCTTCAGCAATAAAAGCACCTGCTTGAATATTACAACTGTCGGGGACAATCGTATTTTCATGAATGAATGAAGCAGGATGTCTTTCTGGTAAAAATGATTTTGAATAATCAAGTATCGATGAAATTCTAGTAAAAACTAAATAAGGGTCTTCACAAATGAGTGAGGCACATGGGCAATCCTGCTGGTCATCCTTGGTGAGAATCACAGCAGAAGCCTTTGTTTGACTTAGAAGATGCCTGTAAACAGGATTTGAAAGAAAGGAAATGGAACCATGATCAGCATCCTGCAAAGTTGAGACTTTATTTATACTGATTTCATTATCACCGATCAATTCACACCCAAATTTGGATGCCAATTCTCCAAGCATAAATGAATCATCAGGCAAAAACTTCTCCTCTAAAAAGTCGGCTTAGCCGCCTGTTTTAATGTCTTGAAAACTCTTCTCAAGAACTTTTGCAATATCATTTGTGATATCAACCGATGCACCTTTATATAAGGTTCCACCATTCAAAATGGTATTTTGACTGATTCTGCCTTCATTGATAATAAGGTCATATCCACTATCCCTACCAAATTTATTCACAACATTAATTGTTTCAACAATGATTTTATTGGTCTCTATTTGAATTCGATTATTTCTATCCTCTTGAAAGCTTTGCGCTAAATACTCCAACTCTCTTTGAGCAGAAGCCAGTTTTAGTGTGGCATTTTGCCTCTCATCATTACTCAAAGCTAAATTGTCTTTGTTCAGCTGCTCTCTGCTCTCATTAAATGATGCTTCCTTGGCTTCGATATCTCTAACTCTTGGAGCAAACTCTTCTTCTACAGCTGAAAGCATGTCCTGATACTGTGGAGACTCTTGCAGTAATTTATTCATATCAACCACACCAATTCTTACAGCTGACTCTTGCGAGAAAACCGGTTGCGCCGCCATGATTAATGAAGCGAATATTGCTATTAAGTATTTATTTTTCATGATTATTTCCTTTCTTATCAAAAATTATTAAAACATTATCTAAAATGCGCCACCAACTGTAAATTGGAATCTCTCTGTCTCATCAGAATAATAGTAATTGTTGCCTTCGCTTGAATTCATTGGAATGGCATAGCTGAACCTAAATAAGCCCATTGGTGCTAACCATTGTGCGGCAATACCATAAGATCTTTTAAGGTTTCCTGCATCAAAATCATAATCAAGAGGATTTCCCTCATTATCAAAGAAATCTAGCTCACTCGTTGAAAAAACATTCCCGATATCAAAAAATAAGCTGAATCTGGCTCGATTGGCCCAATCACCGGGTATGGGTAAAATCAATTCTGTCTGGCTAGAGAGCATTAGATTACCGCCATAAGGATTGCCATAATTGTCCTTAGGTCCCAAACGATGCTCCTTAAAACCACGAACAGTATCTGGTCCACCGGCATAAAAGTTCTTGTATGGAGGCACACCAATCGAGTCACCATAAGCATCATTAAATGCAATATCGGCTTTAACCATCATGGTCAGTCGGCTAATGATTGGGAATGGTATATTGAAATACTGCTTATAAGAATAATTGATTCCATAATACTCTACATCACTTCCTGGTACCGAGGCATTTGCAATCAACCTATGACTCATACCCTGATCCGCAAACATGAATCTATTTCTAGAGTCGTACACCCAACCTGCAGTAATCTCGGCGTTGTTAAACTTAGTTTTACAAAAATCAAAGAATTCTTGATCAAAGCATTCGCTTTTTCCATTGCTCGTCACCCACTGTAGAGCTTGGTCGGCACTATAATCTCCTGCAAGAAGCTCTGAACTTTGGAGAGACCCACCAAAAATAAATCTTTGAAATTCTGATAATGGGTAAGAATATTGGACTCCCAAGGAATATGTTTTTGTTGAAAAGTCAGAGGATGAGGCTGTGAATTGACTGAAATTAGAATAAGAAAGGTTAAGCGTTCTAGCAATTTCATCTATACCTGTGTATGCATTTGTCGTTGAAATACTATAAAGATCTCTGAATCGACTGGAGTTTATATCGAGTCCAACTCGGTTACCGCTCCCAAAGAAGTTAGTGTGTGTAAAATTACCATTCAAAATAAGCTTCTGATATCCCGAGTAACCGATCCCACCTCCAAACTGACCAGGAAGACCTTCTTTAATATTGAACTCGGCATCAATGAGATCAGTCGAACCTGCAACCGGATAGGTTTCGTAATTCACCTCTTCAATGAATGGCAGCCTTTGCAGTCTCACTTTGGATCTCTCAAGCTTACTTTTAGAGTAGAATCCACCTTCGAGTTGTCTCATCTCTCTTCTCAATACATCATCATTGATTGATGTTGTATCTCTAAAGCTTATTCTTCTAACATATACTCTATCTTTGGGCTGTATGTAAAATACGACTTTTACCTCTTTATTCTCTCGATCCAATTCAGGAACCGCTTCAACTTCAGCAAAAGAATATCCTTCCTCGCCCAACTCGTATTCAATCAATTCAGATATTGATGTCAGTAATCCCTGAGAGAAAGTTTGACCGGGCTTTGCAAAGATGAATTTCTCAACCTCTTCTTTAGGGATTACAAATTCCCCTGTTACTTTTACATCTGAGAGCGTATATACCTCATCTTCTTCAATGTTTATTGTTACAAAAATACCTTGTTTGTCTTTCGATATTGCGACCTGAGCTGACTCGATCCTAAAGTTTGCAAATCCTTGATCGAGATAGAAATTCTCAATTGTTTCCAGATCACCCTGAAGATCTTCTCGAGAGTATCTGTCATCTTGGTTAAAAAATGATAACCAGTTCGGCATTTGTAGTTTTAGTATTTCAAGAATGTCCTCGTCACTGAAGATTTTGTTTCCAACAACATTAATTTGCCTGATTTGTGCTCTATCGCCTTCGCTGACATCGACTTGAACACCAACCGTATTACCTGGAAGCTCATCAATGGTTGTTTTAACTCTGGCATTGTATTTCCCAAAACTAAAGTATTGATCGATCAGTGATCGCTCAATTTCATCGAGTATTGAAGGGTCATAATTCCTTCCAATCTTAAAACCTATATTATTGAGTGAGTCTTCTAGATCTTCAGTTTTGATGTCTTTATTGCCTTCAAAGTTTATCGAAGCAATTGATGGGCGTTCCAAGACAGAAATGATCAATACACCGAAATCATCTTTTCTGAATTCAATCTTCTTAAAAAATCCACTTGAATAAACCGACCGGATTGACTCCTGAATTCTACTCTCATCGAGATTGTCACCAATATTTACAGGAAGATAATTGAGTAAGGCACCTTCAGAAATTTTCTCCAGTCCTTCTATCTTTATGTCTTTCACGATGAATTCTTCACTCGATAGTGTTGCCATAGGAAAAACGAGCAACCAAACTGCAATGTTAAGAAAATTCTTTTTAAGGAATGACTTCACCCAAATATCCTCATCAAATCATTGTATAGCGCAAAGACCATCAGAAATAAGAGGGCCATTACGCCAATTTGCTGGAATACCATTTGTATCTTTTCATGCAATGGTCTTCTGATTACTGTTTCGATACATACAAAAAGGATCTGACCACCATCTAAGACCGGAATTGGTAAAAGATTAAGAATACCCAAACTAATACTTATGATCGCCATAAAAGAAAGTGTTGCAATAATGCCTCTTTTAGCAACCGTACCTGCATCTTTTGCAATGCCTACAGGTCCACTTAAGTTATCACTCGAAATTTGACCCGTTACCATCTTTCCTAGCATGTTCAAGGTCAAGACAATCATTCTGTTTGTTTCTTCGATGGACATAAGAAAACTTTGGACAAAAGAATACTGCTCTACCGCCATATATTCTTGCAATTGATTCTGATCAAGTGTTGTTTGAAGGCCTATGTATCCGATTGTTTCATTGTCCTCTCTTGTTGAGAGAGAAACTTTTGTAATGTAGTCTTCTTCGTTTCTATTGATAAGCAGATCAATTTCAGCATTGGGTCGATCCATAATCAACTGGCTAAACTGATCAATATTCATGATCTCAATACCATCAATACTTTGAAGAATATCGTCTTTCTTTAGTCCTGATTGATCAGCTGGACTGTTTGAAACAACTGAAACCACAATTGGTTTGAGATCGGGAGATTGAGGAGAAAACCCAAGTCCTGGAAATAACAGGTCTGGCGATGTGAGCTCTTTGGTTCTTCCTGTGACATCGAGTAATGCATTTTTTTGACTTCCATTCGCATCGATTAACTGGATTGATATCTGCTCATCCTCAAGCACTTCACCTATCATTGAGATCAAAGCCGATTGCCATGTTTTTACTGACCTATCGCCAACTGAAATAATTTCATCGCCTTCGCGAATGCTGGCCTCCCAAGCAATGGATTGTTGATCAACATTGCCTACGATTGGTTTTTGCCCTGGAACACCTGCAGAGAACATAAGGGTATAAGCTATAAT
>Ga0208410_1001102_pt1 | contig 14367 bp, 19 predicted proteins | sample ETN02SmetaG_3_FD_185787 | JGI IMG/M metagenome (GOLD analysis project Ga0208410, IMG submission 185787) | Marine microbial and viral communities from oxygen minimum zone, Eastern Pacific Ocean - ETNP2014F10-02SV257 (SPAdes) (version 2) | ecosystem: Environmental > Aquatic > Marine > Oceanic ... | reverse complement strand
TTAATATACAAAAAAATAAACGAGGTTTTAAATAGTTAAAAATAAATTAAGAAAATTTTGAAATTTTTCTTTGTTCTTATCTTTTTCTATCATTTCATCAACTGTCTCTTGTTCTGTGAATAAATAAAATTCATCATAAACTTTTAGTCCATAGTTTGTTAATTGAACTGAAAGTAAGTCAAAAGAACCTCTTGCGTTGCTTCCACTACCATCAACAGAAGAAACAATTGAAACATCCTTATCCTTAAATAATTCATTATAAGAATAATTATCAAAACCTAAAGAAAGCCAATCCAAAGTATTTTTTAAATGAGACACATAACCTCCATTAAATACAGGGCTAAATATTATTATTTTTTTTGAATCTATCAAGGACTCCCTAATTTCTATTATGGATTCAGGTTGTTTGTCTTCATAATCTAAGAGAAATGGAGTATTTAAGTAAAGCTGGTCATATAGAGAACATGCTACATCTATCTCCTTAAAATATTCTTTAACATAAGTGGCAACCTTGTTATTGCGTGATTCTTCACGTGTGCCACCAGCTAAAAGAAGTATTTTTGACATAAAATTATTATGTAATTACATTAAATTTATATGAATAAAAATATTGAAAATTTTATGGAACTGGACATACGAGTTGGAAAAATTCTCTCTGCGGAAGAATTTCCTGAAATAAAAAAGGCATCTTATATATTAAATATTGATTTTGGTGAAGAAATAGGAATAAAAAAAACTAGTGCACAAATAACTAATTACTCCCTAGAAAGCTTAATTGATAAAAAATGTGTTGCTGTAATAAATCTAGGGGAGAAACAAATTGGCCGTATAATGAGTCAATGCCTTATTCTTGGATCTATAGATAACAATGGGAATGTTCTATTACTTAATCCTGATGAAAATTCATCCTTGGGAGATAAAGTTTCTTAAGTAACTAAAGACTGAAATTTCTCATAACTAAAACTTCCTACTCTTCTATATATTTTTTCTGCATTTTTATCTACAAGCACATAGGTAGGTGTATATTTCAATCTATATCTTTCAGTTATCTCTTCATAACCTTTCTGTCTTGCATTAATAGACACTATTGGAATTTCTGGATAATTTTTTGTAAATTCATTAACTATGAATTGTGATGCAGTGCAACCTAGTCAATAATCAGAATAAAATTCTATAATTGTATATTTATAATCTGAAAATTTATGACCATCTAAAAGGATTCCTCTATTTGCAGTAAATCTATATAAAAATAAAGAGGTTACAACAACAATTACTGTAAGTATATAAAGTAACGTTGGTGGATCATATATTAAAATATAGACACCAAAACCTAAGAGCCATATCATTGGTAGGTAAAGTAAGCTATATTTATTTATTAATTTTAAAAGTATTCTTTTCAATATTTTTCCTCAAGTAAACAAATTATACTTTACATATGAATTTGGTTAACCATCTTAAAGAAAATGGATACAGAGTTACTATTTCGAGAGAAATAATTTGCAATATTTTAGAAAAAGCAGGTCATGAACATTTTACAGCAGATAGCTTATTTCAATTAGCAAGAAAAAATTCTAAAGATATTGATCTAGCAACTATATATAGAACATTTGAATTACTTGAAGAGTTAGATATTATTGAACATTCACATCAAGCTCATTCCTCTGGACTATATTATCTCAAAGGCAAGCAAACGACTACCCATATTGCTTGTGAAGGGTGTGGAAATATTGAAGATATTTCAGATAAGACAACGACTAAAGTTAATGAACTAATAGCTAAAGATTCAGGATATAAGATAGAAAAAAATCACTTTGTATATTCGGGTATATGTAAAAAATGTAAATAACTTCTTTTATTGCAAATCATTTGCATTAAGCTTAATTTATGTACTCGACAACTCACTCTCATCACCTTTCATTACATGAAGAATCAAAGCTAAAAAATATAAAACCAGAGCATAAAATTCTTTCAACTTTTTTTATTGTAATTTCAATAGCATTCTCTAATGTTGAAAGTTTATTTCAAATACTTTTACATTCATTGATTGTATTTTCAATTATATTTATTTCAAGAATTCCTATAAAGACCTATCTAAAAAGATTAACAATTGATATTCCATTTATTATTTTTGCCTTGTTCCTTCCTTTTTTAAGTAGTGGGAATAATGACATAATTTATACATTCATGGGTATAGATGTATTTAAAACTGGATTGTTAGATATGTTTGCAATACTTTTTAAAGCAACTTTAGGTCTGTCAATGGGAATTGTATTAACTGCTGTTACAACAAATATTGAACTTATCTATGGTCTCCAAAAGTTAAGGATACCGCAAATAATAATTGCCATTATGTCATTTGCTATACGATACATTGATGTCTTTATTGATGAATTTAAAAGAGTTAAGATTTCAATGAGATCTAGAGGTTATGAAGAAAAAGGAATTAAAACACTTCTACCTATTGCTTATGCATCAGGAGCTATGTTAATCCGTGGATACGAAAGAGGTGAAAGGGTCTATCTGTCAATGATCTCTAGAGGCTTTAATGGATCTATTGAATTAAGAGAAAGAGAATACAATAACTCAGTAATTTTAATTTTTCTAACTATTGGATCAATTATTATTTTAATTTTGGATATGTACTTATGAACAAATATTTAAAAATTAATAACCTTTCGTATTCATATCCTGATGGCCATGAGGCATTAATAGATATAAGCTTCTCCGTTCAAAAAGGAGAATCTATTGCCATATTAGGACCAAATGGTGCAGGGAAAACTACTTTGATACTTCATTTAAATGGGATACTTGGTAATTTATCAGGAGAAATTGAAGTGGCTGGTTTAGAGTACACAAACGAAAATATAGCAAAAATTAGAGAGACTGTAGGCGTAGTATTCCAAGACCCTGATGATCAATTATTTATGCCCACTGTTATAGAGGATGTAATGTTTGGACCAAAAAATTTTGGATATTCAAATGAAGAAGCCGAAAAAAATGCAATAGAAGCATTAAAAATGGTTGGCATGGACAATTTTCAAGATAGACCACCACATCATTTAAGCTTTGGACAAAAAAGAAAAGTAGCAATTGCAACTGTTTTAGCATCGAAACCTAGGTTATTGGTCCTTGATGAGCCAGCATCAAACTTAGACCCTGCATCAAGAAAAGACTTGATTGAGATTCTAAAAAATCTAAATATATCAATAATTCTGGTTACTCATGACCTCCCTATGGCATTAGAGATATGCGAAAGAAGTTTAATTTTAAATGAAGGGGAAATAAAAGAAGATTCTGAAACAAAAACTATATTAAAAAATGAAAAAATAATGAAAGAAAATCGACTTGAGTTACCCTATGGATTTGCACTTCATCACTTAGGTGATGAATAAGAATCAGCTGTAATAAAGCTTATTACTTTTTGCGTTGCCTCATATGATTCATTTATTGGGAAGAAGTGCCATGCGTGCCATAAATCATCCCATACTTGCAATTCGTATTTGGTTCCTTTTTCTCGAAGTTTTTTTGTAAACTCAATAGCATCATTATATAAAAGCTCATTCGAACAAACCTGAATTAATGTTTCAGGAAAATTATTTATATCTGCAAAAACAGGTGATAGGACTGGATCTGTAGTTTCAAATTCACCAGCATAGTACTCTCCTACAAAATGCATTCCATCTAAAGCTAGTAAGATATCTTTATTTTTTAAATAGCTCCTATCTCTATTGCTGTCTGAAAGATCAAGCCAAGGAGATAACAATACTAATTTATCTGGTTTCAAATTAAATGAATTATCAACTACTAATCCTGTTGACAAACCTCCACCTGCAGATTCGCCTGCCCAAATAGAACTCTTTCCATTTTCTAAATTATTAATATATTCAACAGCCGCTTTTGCATCATCATGAGCAGCAGGAAAAACATGCTCAGGACTTAATCTGTATTCAAAAAAATAAAATGGAATATTTGTACCAGCAGATAGTTGAGATATAAAATGTTTATGTGAAATTATACTCCCCGCGTAATAACCACCTCCATGGAAATAGATACCATACGTGTCTCCAGTAGAATCACTTGGAGTGAATTTATATATATCAACAGGTGTATTTTCAAGCTTTTCTATTTTTACAGTTTCATCAAGTTTTAACAAATGTGACCCGCTGTTGTTTAAACCCTGTCTTGAAAGTTTTGCAAATTCAAGCCTTTCTTCGTAAGTAACTTCATGCTTTGGACCATTTAAAGCTACCTTATCTTTTACTTTCCTTAAAGGAAGAATGAGTTTATAGAAAGGCTTTCTTAATGAAATAGGAAGACGTGGTATATATTCTATAGTGAAAACTTCTAAAACTCTAATCATGATTTTAAACATGCTTCTATTATACAATTTTTCAAGATTCAATAAATACCTATAATGGTTTAAATGTCAAAAGTTATAGGATCGATAGCAATACTTGGGTCTGGCGAAACTAGTCCAAATCTAGTATCAGTTCATAGAAAGTTAATAAGTACTCTAGAAGGTAAAGTAAATGCTTACATGATTGATACTCCCTTTGGTTTTCAAGAAAATGCTGATGAACTAGTTAAAAAATTAAAAGAATTCTATAAAAAAAGTGTCGAAATTGAAATTCACCTTGCAAGCTTTAGGGATAAAAAAAATATAAATTCAATTAACTATTTTGAGATGCTTGAAGAGCTTTCGGAGTCAAATTTTATCTTTGCTGGCCCTGGTAGCCCTAGTTATGCTTCAAAAACCTGGTTCGAGTCAAAAATTCCAGATTTATTTAAAAACCATATTATAAAAGGAGGTAACGCTGTTTTTTCAAGTGCTGCTGCTTCTACTTTAGGAAATAAAACTTTACCAGTTTATGAAATTTATAAAGTTGGATTAGAGCCTTATTGGGAAAAAGGGTTAAATGTTTTAGAGATCTTTAATCTTAACTGCACAATAATTCCACATTTCAACAATAAAGAAGGAGGTGGTCATGACACAAGCTACAGCTATGTTGGAAAAAGAAGAATGGATAATTTATTAGATAAAGAATTTACAAATATTGTAGGTATAGATGAACATACTGCACTTATTCTGAATGGCAAAGATAATTCCTTTGAGATTGAAGGAATTGGCAATGTAACAGTAATTAACCACAAAGAAGAAAAGAAGTTTGAAAAAGGTAAAATATATGATTTAAATGATTTAAAAAACCTCCTTTCTTTATCAAAAAATAATATTTACAAAAATGAAAAGACTGAAATTAAATTAGATGATATAAGTGAATTAAATGAAAAGATTGCAAAATTAAAATTACAAATACAAAATGAAAAAAATTACTCAGAAATATTTAACACCCTAGTTGAAGATTTAATTTCACTAAGAAACCTACTTAGAGATAAAAAGAAATTCGATGAATCTGACAACATAAGAGACCTATTAGAAAAATTAGATATCGTTATTGAAGATGATAAAAAATCATCAAACTGGTCATTTAAAGATCGATAGAGCTATATTTACCAATAATTTTAAATTCTTTAGTCACCTTGCTTAATTTATCTTTAAGTTCAATATCTATTTCATTATTATCATTTTGATAATCAATATAAAATTTATACTCCCATGGAGATCCAAGTATTGGTCTTGATTCAAGTTTTGTAAGATTGAGTTTTAATTCTTCAAAAATCTTTAAACCTTGTAGTAATGAACCCGGCTTATCATCAGATATTAAAACAGCTGACCTTTTATCCTTCTTCTCTGAAATTTCAGGATCTTCTTTACCAACCAAAAAAAACCTTGTGTAATTTTCTATATGGTTAGATATGTTATTTTGTAAAATTGTAAATCTTTTATCTTTTTCAAAATGTTCTCCAGCTATTGCTGCTGTTTCTTTAGAATCATTTTCTAATAAGCTCATAACACTTCCTGCTGTATCAAAAACAGGTTGACGCTGTATATTTAAACCTTCTAAAAAATTGCTACATTGTTGTAAGGCTTGCGGGTGTGAAATTACTTTTGTTATATTTTCTATTTTTGACCCATGAAGACCTATCAAAGCATGGTTAATTTTTTTTCTAAATTCCATATAGACTTCTAAATTACTCTCAAGAAGAGCCTCATAAGCTTCAATAACTGTACCGACTAATGAATTCTCAACTGGAAGAAGAGCATAATCATCATTTAGCATACTCCCTAATGTCTCTTTAAAAGTTTCACATGCAACATATTCTGCATCTTGAAAATAAGCCTCTAAAACAGATTCCGAATAAGAACCTTCGGATCCTTGATAAAATATTTTTTTAACTTTTTTCATTCAAGTAATCAACTCCTTCAATGTAACCTTCAATGCCTTTTCCGAATACTGACTTTATGCATAGGTCGGATATTAAATTTATTCTTCTATATGATTCTCTTTTCTCAATATCAGTTATATGAACCTCAACTATTGGAACTTTTAATATTGAAAGAGCATCTCTTAAAGAAATACTTGAATGAGTTAAGCCACCAGGATTAATTACAATTCCCTTGACCTCACTATCTTTTGTAAGTTCTTGTATGTATGTAACAATTTCTCCTTCAGAATTTGATTGAAAAAATTCAATCTTGTTTACACCTTCTGTATGTTGACTAATCTTATTTTTTAAATCTTCATATGTTATGCTTCCATATTTTTCAATTTCTCTTATCCCCAAAAAGTTTAAATTTGGTCCGTTAATTATTATTACTTTACTCATCTAAAATCAACTCCATTGCTTGCTCAATGTCTACCTCTTTAAGCACTGGTTTTTCTATTTCTTCTAACAAAACAAAGTTAATCTTTGCATTATTTACTTTTTTATCGTTACTTAGTATGGTCATAAGTTCACTTCTTGATTTTTGAAATTTATAATGACTTTTGAGACTAGAGTTATTTAAAAAAGTCATATAATTTTTTCTATATGATTGATCCAAATTATATTCTTTTTCTGAAATTTCTAAAGCAATCAATATTCCGATACCAACGGCTTGACCGTGTGAAATTACATAGTTTGAATCAGATTCAATTAAGTGTCCTATTGTATGACCAAAATTTAAATACATTCTTTTGTCGGATTCTTTTAAGTCTTCCTTTGTAATTTTTGTTTTCACATCAATAGCTAATTGGATTAAACCCTTATCAAGGTAAATTGTGTCATCTCCATAAACTAAATCTAAAATTTTCTTATTTCCTATAAAACCAGCCTTGATAGCCTCAATTAAACCAGTATTAATGTCCTCTTTATTTAGCGAATTTAAAAATTCAACACAGACTAAAACCTCGTTAGGTAAATAAAATGTCCCTATTTGATTTTTTCCATAATTATTATTAACTCCATTTTTCCCACCATGTGAAGCATCAACCATCGCTAGAAGTGAAGTTGGAACTAATATTAAATTTGCACCTCTTTTATAAGTGCTAGTTGCAAATCCAACTACATCACAAAGGACTCCCCCTCCAATGCAAATTACATTTGTGCTTCTTGTTACCGAATTAGAGTGCATAATTTCCCAAATTTTTTCAACTGTTGTTATATTCTTGGTTTCTTCATTAACCAAAACTTCATGAATGTTATAATTTTCATCAAATTCATATTTTGATTTCACATTGGAGTCAACAAAGATTATTGAAGTATCTTTATTTAAGTTTTTGTTCAAATATGAATTAAGTTCATCGACAGTGTCTAAATAAGAAATTTTAGATTCTTGCATCTTTTAACCATGTGCTTTCAATTACTATTTCAGATGCTTCATTAATTGTAGTTTTTGACATATCAATTTTGTTTAATACTTTTTCATATAATGACTGTCTTTTATTAAATAGTTTTACTACTTCGTCTTTGCCTCTTCTAACTAAGGGCCTATCTGAATCTTTTATTCTTTCCCATAAATTTTCAATATTATCCATTAAGTAAAAAGCGTTAGAAGAGCTTGTAATCTTATCGAAAATTATATCGCTCTCTATAGAGCCTCCCCCTAAAGCTACTAAACAGTTTTCATCTGGAATAGAGGAAAATTCTTTTTGTTCCAATAACCTAAAGTGGCTTTCCCCTTCTTTTTCAAATATTGTTTCAATACTTCCATACTGTTTACTAATTTCCTCATCTAAATCAAAATTTTCTGCATTAACTAAAGGAGAAATCTCTTTATAAACAGCTGTTTTACCTGAACCCATAAAACCCACCAAAAAAACATTATTCCGATTCATAACCAAATTTCCATACTTTATTATCTAAATCGAATTCATCAATATTTAAATTTGGGATATTTTCAAAATTCTTAATTATTTCTTTCTTATTGTCGCCACCAGTCTTAGTTAAAACAGCATTTAATATTTCTAAGGCCATTGCGCTCTCAAAAATTGGTACCGCCCTTGGTACGGCGCATGTGTCCGATCTCTCATAAACAGTTTCTGTTTCTTCTTTTTCGGCAAGATTAACACTTTTTATTGGAGTCAATGTTGTGCTTATTGGTTTCAAATATGCTGTTAATTCTATATTTTCACCATTTGTCATACCTCCTTCAAAACCTCCAAGATTATTTGATTCCTTTTTTATTTCTTTCTCGTCTAAAACATACTGATCTTGGACCGATGTGCCATAATTTTTTGATGATTCTATGCCGTCTCCAACTTCTACAGCCTTAACACTTTGTATTGACATAAGAATTCTTGCTAATTTAGCATCTAGTTTTTTATCCCAATGAACATAACTTCCCAATGTTGGAGGAACGCCTGTAGCAATGGTGGTTATCGAACCGCCAAGTGTGTCTTTCTTTTTCCTTGCTTCCAAAATTTCTTTCTCCATTTGCTTAGATTTATCACCATCTGGACAAGAAACTGGTGAATCATCTGTTAACTTTCTCATCTGAGCTAATGGGAAATCACTTGAATATCTATATTCAACTTTTCCTATAGATGAAACATAGCCATAAATAGATATATCCATTGCCTCTAGTATCTGCATAGCTATTGCTCCTATTGCGGACCTCATAGCTGTCTCTCTAGCGCTAGACCTCTCTAAAACTAGCCTTATATCATTTAAATCATATTTTGCTGTACCAATTAAATCTGCATGTCCTGGTCTTGGAACTACATATGGTTCTATATCTTTATCTTTCCAGTTTTCCCAGTCTTTATTTTTAATACGTAAAGCAATAGGGGCTCCTGTTGATATATTGTTTACTACTCCAGATGATATAAACACTTCATCACTCTCAATATTCATTCGACCACCAGAACCAGTATCCTTCTGCCTCCTTTGTAGATAAGAGTCAATAAAATCCTTAGTGATTGTAAATCCTGCAGGAACACCCTCAATTATTCCTGTTAATTCAGGACCATGGCTCTCACCAGCTGTTAAAAATCTAATCATGTTGTACTTCCAGTTGTTTAAAAACTTCATCATAAATACTAGTAACTATTAGGTCTGATGAAGTCCAAATATTGAATGACTCTATTGCTTGGCAAATCAACATTCCTAAACCATCATATTTTGGAATATTTTCATCAAATAATTCAAGAAAATTATTATTTGATCCATAGCCAATGTTCAGAACTAATTCAAGATTATTGTATTTTTCAATATCAATATCTAAAGTTTCATTTTCATATGGAGGCATTCCAATAGGTGTTGTATTAATTAAAACATCAACCTCGTTAGCTCTCAGATTTAGATCCTGATAAGAAATTGCCTCTACGTTATTTTTTCTACTCACTATTGTTGTTTCAGCATTCATCAAATTTAGAGCATAATTTATTGATTTTGAACTTCCTCCACTGCCAAGAATCATAACTTTTTTTGACTCAGGATTGAATTTAATTATTTCAAGGAACTTTAAAAAACCTGAATAATCTGTATTGTAAAAAGAAGTTATTCCATCTTTATTTTTTACAGTATTTACAGAACCAATTTTTTTAACATGAATATCTAGATCAGCCTCTTTGCATATTTCTAATATCTTTTCTTTGTAAGGAATTGTTATATTGTATCCGGAATAATTCTTGTTTAGTTGACCTATATTTTTATTATCTATTTCATTCATCTTGATTAATTCATAACTGCCTTCGATAGCAACATGTTCAAATAAAAAATTATGAATTATGGGGGAATAACTTCTTTCTAATGGCCAGCCTAAGATTCCAAATTTATTCATTAATGACTCCTCCAATACTCTCTATATCAAGAAAAAAAGTTGGATAAGAATCTTTTATACACTCTGTATTATCAGGTAATATTTTCTTACCAAGAGCAATGTTTGCGATTATAGATGTCATAGCAACTCGATGATCATCTTCCGTATTTATATGCCCTTCATCTAGGTCTTGAACCCCTTTAATTTCAAACCCATCTTCATACATGGTGATTTCACCATTTAAACATTCCATAAAATTTTTCATATTTTCTAATCTGTCTGACTCTTTAATTCTCAACTCTTTTGCACCAGTAAGTTTTGTTTTACCTTGAGCTTGACTGGCCAAAAAAGTTAAAATCGGTATTTCGTCAATAATATCTGCTATTTCTTGAGGTTCGATTGTTGCTCCAATAAGATTCGATTTTGATACACTCACATCCCCTACTAATTCGTTATTGATTTCATTTATATTTACTATTTCAATATTTGCATTCATTCTTTTTAAAACTTTTATAAAACCTAATCTTCTCTCATTAATTAATACATTCTTTAATAAGAGATCTTCTCCTTTAAGCACTCCAAGAGAAATCAAAAATGCAGCTGATGAAGTGTCTGATGGAACTTTCATATTTAAAGGATTTAATTTTGAAACTGGAGGAATGGTTGTACTATTTCCTAGTCTTACTAACTCAATGCCCATTGCTAACAACATTCTTTCAGTATGATCTCTAGTTGGTATTTCTTCATTCACTATTGTTGGTTCATTGTTATAAAGAGAAGAAAGAATAACAGCACTTTTAACTTGAGCGCTTGGAACTCTTGTATCTATATTATGAAATGAATATGATGATGGTTTAAATGAAATTGGCAACTTCCCTTTATCAGAATCAATTTTCGCACCACTATTAGTAAATAAATCTATAACTCTATCCATCGGTCTCTTCATAAGTTGTTTACTTCCAATCATTCTTGAAGAAAAAGTTTGCCTTGAAAGTAACCCAACTAAGAGCCTTGCAGTAGTTCCAGAACTTTTAGCATCTAAATCATTTGTTGGTTCCTTAAGCCCTTTTAAACCAACGCCATGTATGTTGATAGTGTTTCCATTAATTAAATCAATCTTGACTCCTAGCGAACGGAAAATTTCAATTGTTGCAGTTGTATCTCCTGAAATTAAAATATTCTTAAACTGAGACTCCCCTTCTGCAAGAGAACCAAGAATTATACATCTATGAGAAATTGATTTATCTCCCAAAATAGTAACTTCTCCAGAAATTGTTTTTAATGAATTCAACTTAGTGGCCTTTCTCCAAATTTATCTGATAATGCCCTCCTCCACTCAACTGAAGAACTTAAATAATCCATTAATTCCTCCTTCTCTTGAAGGTCCATTATTTGAGACATCTCTTTCAAAAAAACTTTAAGAAATTTATTAATATTTTTTGAATTTGTATCATACATATCGATAATCATCTCAGGATTTGTCCTAGTAAGTCTTGTTGCACCATCAAAACCTCCAGCAGCCATACCCATTATTTCATTAATTTCATAATCATCCTTAGCAGTTCCTACCAAAGCGCTGCTAATTAAATGTGGGATATGGCTAGTAATAGAAATTATTTCATCATGCTTTTCTCTATCTATCCATACTTCTTCAGCATTTAATAGTTTAAGAAAATTACTAATTATTGTTTTTGAATCTTCAGATGTAGATTTAGTTTCACATAATAAAAAAGTTGCTTTTTCATATATTTCAGGCGAAGGTTCCCAAGCATTATTGTCAGCTATACCACACATAGGATGACCGCCAATTGCAGGTATCTCTAATTTATCCATTAAATCACAGATCTCTTGTTTCGTTCCACCAATATCTAACAAAGCTTTTGTATTATTTAATTTTTTATTATCTTTTAAATAAGAAATTATCTTGTTTATTGGCATGGCAAGTATCGTTAAATCTACCTCATCATGATTTTTATTTACATCTATACCAAGCTTTTCAGCACGCTTAATAGCAAAATCATTTATGTCATCACCATAAACTTTTATACCTTTGCTAATAAGATTTACGCCAAGGTTTGTACCCATTAAACCTAATCCAATTATTCGAACACTCTTCATGGTTAATTTAAGGATCTCCCTACTACTTTTGCTATATCGCTTACTTTGCTACTCAATACTTTTAACTCATCTGGAGTTAAAGCTTGAGGGCCATCACACAAGGCTTCATCTGGTCTTGGGTGGATCTCAATTAACAACCCATCAGCGCCTGCTGCAACAGCTGCAAGAGCAACAGATTCTACAAGTGCTCGATCTCCAGTAGCATGACTCGGATCAGCTATAACAGGAAGATGAGTATTCATTTTTAAGTAAGGGATAGCATTTATATCAAATGTATTTCTTGTAGCATTCTCGTAAGTCCTTATTCCCCTCTCGCACAACATAACATTTTCATTGCCTCTAGCAAGAATATATTCTGAAGCCAAAAGTAATTCTTCTAACGTTGCACTCATACCTCTCTTAAGGAGAACAGGAAGAGATGACTCTCCTACTGCCTCTAGCAATTTAAAGTTCTGCATATTACGAGCACCAATTTGTAAGACATCAACGTATTTTTCCATCATTTCTAAATGTTGTAAGTCCATAATCTCACTAAATAAAGGAAGGTTATGGATGTCAGCAGCTTCCCTTAGCATCACTAAGCCATCTTCTCCGAGGCCTTGAAAGCTATAAGGAGATGTTCTTGGTTTGAATGCTCCACCTCTTAAACCATTTCCACCACTTGCTACTACTCCCTCAGCTGTTTCAAGTGTTTGATCTCTAGTTTCAGCACTATCAGGGCCTGCAATAAATGCTAATTCTTTACCTCCAACTGTTAGATCCTTTATTTTTACTTCTGTATTTCCTTCTTTATAACTCCTACTAGCAAGCTTATATGGCCTTCCTACTGGAATAACCTCATGGACATTATCCATTAAACGCATTATTGCTCTATTATCTTCAATAACCTTTCCACTTACAGCTACAACAGTTCTCTCTACTCCATAAATAACAATTGATTCATGACCTTGTTCAACTACTTTAGACTTAATTTTTTCGACATCTTCTTCAGTTGCCGATTGTTTCATTACTACTATCAAACTTCCTCCTATATAAAAAAATCGGGCCTTTGCCCGATTTCACACAACGTAACTTTAGGGCAACTTATATGTGCTCACTAAAGTAAAAGTATACGTTGTTTAATTTCATTGAATTTATGTTAGCAGGTATAACTAGTTTGCAAATAGATTTTTTATCTGTCTGGACGCAAATTTTTTGCATCATTTAGATAAACATGTATAACTTCAATTTCTTCACTGTATATGACTAAAACTCTTATACACCCATCTAAATCTGAACTAATATTTGGAGCTAAAGTATCTATTACTGATATGTATTCATATCCTAAATCTCTTATAGCTTTTGCTGGAAATGCTTCTGTTAAATCATGAGTTGTAGTGAATACAACAGAAACAATTTTTTTTGGATCTAAATTGTTTTTTTCTAATATTTCAGAGAATAAATGCTTCGAACATTCAATAATATCTTCTTTATTATTTTTTACTGTCGCAATTGCGCCTCGAATACCATTCATGTCTCTACTATAAAAAAAAGGTGGACATTGTCCACCTTTTTTTAAAAAATTAAGAAATGATTACATCATTCCTTCCATGCCACCCATTCCGCCTGGAGGCATTGGAGCCTCAGGTTCTGGTTCTTCAGCTATAAGTGCTTCAGTTGTTAAAACTAATGAAGCAATTGAAGAAGCATTCTGAACTGTTGACCTAGTTACTTTGGCTGGATCAATAACTCCATCTTTTACAAGATCTGTCATTTCACCATTTGCTGCATTAAGACCTACGTTTCCTTTTTCACCCTTAACATTTTCAACCATGACACCACCTTCAAAGCCAGCATTCTCAGCTATTTGTCTTAGAGGTGACTCTAATGCTTTTTTAACAATAGATCTCCCTATTGCTTCTCCCTCAGTTCCACCTGTAATCTTGTCTACAGACTCCTGAGCTCTTATTAGAGCTACTCCACCACCAGCAACAATTCCTTCTTCAACTGCTGCTCTTGTGGCTGCTAAAGCATCTTCAATTCTCATTTTCTTTTCTTTAAGCTCTACTTCTGTGGCAGCACCTACTTTCACTTGTGCAACACCACCAGATAGTTTTGCTAGTCTTTCT
>Ga0208410_1001094_pt1 | contig 14458 bp, 11 predicted proteins | sample ETN02SmetaG_3_FD_185787 | JGI IMG/M metagenome (GOLD analysis project Ga0208410, IMG submission 185787) | Marine microbial and viral communities from oxygen minimum zone, Eastern Pacific Ocean - ETNP2014F10-02SV257 (SPAdes) (version 2) | ecosystem: Environmental > Aquatic > Marine > Oceanic ... | reverse complement strand
TTCTTTAAAGCTTTATACATTTTTATAAATATGTTTTGCGCAAGATCTTCTGCTTCTTCACAAGAATCAGTGAATTTCCTAAAAAACCCATAAGTACTGGAAAGATATCTATCAACCAGATCATTAAAAGCTTTCTCGCTTCCTTCTTGAAAATCTTTTATTAATTCGTTGTCTGTGCGCATGCATTACTTATTTAGACTGATGAAATTAAAAATAGTTAAAAAAAAAGGCTGAGGAATATTCCTCAGCCTTTATAATACAATAAAATTAAGTAAATCTATCCTTTGCGAGAACTGTCTTTATCTCCGGAATCTCCCCATCTGCCATCCTTGTTTCCATCGCAATGCTTAGAAAACATCATCATAAGAGATGCATGCACCTTTATTACTTCGAGCTGCTTATCACTAAACAAAAGCTCAAGTTCATTATTTCGCGTAACGCTTAATTCTTTCATTCTATCTTCAAAGTCCGACTTGTCTGCTCTGTCTCCAGCATTCTTAATCTCTGCAAAGAGAGCTTTTAATGCTTCTTGATGGCTTTTATTGATTTGTGCTAAACTAGCTTCTTGATCAGCCGTCATTCCTAAGGCAGCTACCATGGCTTCGCGTTCTGCCTGAAATGCGTCATCTCTTTTTTGCTTCATATCAGACTGTAATCTATCTATACGATCTTTTTGTTCATCGGTAAGCAATGAATCAATTTCATTCTTCATCGCTAATTCAAGCGCTTCAATTTCAGCTTTTGCTGCAGCTTCATCTTTTGTGCCATCCTTCATTGCAGTCATAACTTCTTCCATTCGAGATCTGTATGAATCCATAATATTTTTAAGTGATTCTTGCTGGTCAGAATCTAATATTGTCATCATAAGACGAATATCTACACCGCCTTTATCACCCTTTGGACCCCGATGATCTTTCATTTCTGGTGCATGAAGAAATGCTACAGAATGGGCATCCATCCACGCGAACATTTTGTCTTTTTCTTCTTGAGTAAGCTTTCCCTGCATATCTGCGGCTACTTTCCAAAGGAAGCCGGGATCTCTGCGATGCTTACCATCTTTTCCATGTCTATTAAGCGCATCTTTGAAAGCATTATCAGATGATTTACTTAATCCAATATCAGCATTTAATCCTTCTGCTAAAGCTTTTAATTCTGGATCATCAAGATTTACATCATTATCGTTATTCATGCTCTCGCAACCTGTAACGATTAAAAAACCTAAAATTGTTAATAGAGTTAATTTTTTCATTAATTTTCCTCTGAATTTGTTATTCTATAAACTGTTTCTACTTCACCTTGCGATTTGTATCTATTTAATTTTTCTATATTTTCAAGAACTGAATGTTTTGTACACTTTTTTATAATTGATTCTTTATTTTTAAGAAAGAATATTTCTTTGTAGTCACTATCCTCATAATGATGCAAGGAAAGCTTAGTATCTAATATATTTCCTCCAAATAGAAAAAGAGATGCGGTAAATAATACTTCAAGAAATGAACTAAACATAATCATACCCTTTCTTTTGTTGTGCTAATATACATTATACAAATTTAAATGTAAAAAGTTCGCACATTTAAACTACAAATATTCATAAAAACAATTTAGACATAAGAATCGGTAAATGGTTAATAAAAACTAAAAGGCCAATCAAGACGTATCGATCGGCCTTTTAAAACTATTCCTAACTTTTACTTCGACCGCTTTTTTTTGCTTTTTTACCCTTTGATGATCGGTGTTTTTTCATGCGCATTGTTAAAGCTTTGTGTATTTTAATAATGTCCATCTGCTTTATATCAAAAATCAATTCAAGCTTGTCATTTCTTTCAGTAAATAGTGACTTTAAACTAGCCCTTAGCGTCTCTCTATCTATATCCCCATTCTTTGATTGTTCGAATAATGCGCTTGCTGCATCTTTAGCTTCTTGCTTCGCTGCGTCGTATGCGACAACTTGGTCTTCAGTCATAGAAAGAACGTTCACCATAACTGCTTTCGAAGAATCGCGATAAACAGCATGCTTGGCTTTTCGATCCGCTTTATTTTGCTCAATTTGCGCTTTTTGCTCATCCGTTAATAATGCATCCACTTCCGCCTGCATTGCGTCTTTAAGTGCCCTCATTTGACTTTTGGCATCGTCTTTTGTTATTGCGCCATCCTTAACTTGAGATCTAAGCAACTTATATTTATCCTTATAGCTAGACATCATGGCTTTGTATACAACTTTTTGATCTTCTGTAAGGACCTTGAAAATGCCCGCACCCTGCTTTTTCCCTTTTTTACTAGATTTGCCGCCTTTTCTTTTTCCGCTTCCAAAAGGCGAGACATCCTTTTCTTCCATTTTTTCAAATAAAACAGCTTTTTCATCATCAGTTAACTGATCAGACATTTCAGCTGACACCTTCCAAAGAAAACCTGGTTCGCGATGCTTTCCGCGCTTACCGTGACGATTAAGTGAGTTGTTCAATGCATCAGCAGATGACTTACTTAAGCCTAAATCATAGCTTAATTCTGATGATAATTGCTGTAACTCAGCGCTATCAAGTTCTGATGATTCACTGCGCATTGCGTTTTCACATCCAGTAGTAAATAATAATAAAGCTGCAATTGATAAGATATATTTTTTCATAATGTTTTCCTTAATCGGTTTTTGATTGTATTTACTATATTAGATGCATAAATATTTAAAAAGTTAAATTTTAATTTTTAAAATTAATACTTTTTATTGAAACCTTTATTGCGAGGTGATCAGAATAACCCCCTAATAATCTATTGCCTGCCCAAAACCGAAACGGATAATGTTTATAGCTACCTTCTTGTTGTCGATATTTAGGTAGATCTAAGATGTAAGCAGAGTTTTTAACTATTGTGAGAGATTTTTTATCACTTAAGCCCCTATTTATAATAATTTGATCATATAAATAATCAACACCTCTGTAAACATAGGTGCCTACTTTAGGTTTTCCCATCATTTGCCTCATCAAGCTTTTCAAACCGATATCTTCTAATAATTTGATATTCTTTTCATCTGGATTTTCATTAAAATCGCCAATCAAGATAATTTCTGCAAATGGATCTTTACTTTGAATTTTTGCTATTTCACTTTTGACTAAATTAGCTGTAGCAGTCCTTTTTGGTATCGCTTTTTCCATACCACCATAATTCGAGGGCCAGTGATTAACAAATAAATGCAATACTTCGCTTTGATATTGGCCCATTACATAAAGGATATCTCTTGTTTTATCGTTGCTATTTAAACTATTATGGATGGGGTTGCTATTGAGAACAGTAAATCGACTTTTATCGTATAGAAGCGCGTTATCAATACCGCGTTCATCTGGAGAGTCGTAATGAATAATATCATAATCTCTATTGGTGTATGAGCGATTTAAATCCTGTAAGACTTTTAAGTTTTCAACTTCACATAAACCAACTATGTCTGCATTGAGATCCGAAAGAACCTCACCTGAATGCTTGATTTTTAAATCATATATATCACTCGTAACATTTTTTCTACCTCCAATAGAAAATTCTTCATCATTTTTATTTGGATCATCAACCAAATCAAATAGGTTTTCAATATTCCAAAATGCTATAGAGAGGTATTCCTGAGAGCTCAGGAACGAGCTAAAGACTAGTGCGATTAAGGCGAATTGTTTATAAATAAGATATTCTGTATATACTTATATAATAACTGGAATTCAAATTAATTTGAATTCCAGTTCATAAAGCCAGTTACAGCAGGTAGTGACCAGAGTGTTATTGGTAATAACCCGCTTGGAAATTCAGCAACAGGAACCCCCATCATTTCAAGGCCCATTAAGCCCGATACAATAAACCATATCACAGCCGGTGCACACAAGACCGTTGCAAGCCTTGCCTGCTCTTGTCCTTCTGTCATAAATGCAGCATACAAAAGGTATACTGAAACTAATAAGAAATATCCTATCATAGCTAAATACTCTGTATCAGCGCCCATTTGAACGTAGCTACCTATTACTCCCATAAATGTATGCATTACGGTAAGCACTATAAGCCATAACTTTGGTTTTTTAATCATATCCATAAGATTCTCCTTAATTTTTAAAAAAATAAACTAGCAGCAGTTATCGCTATCGCAGCAAGTGCAATCGCAATCATCATTAGTAATGTGAGATACCAAATCGTTATAATTATTATTTATGTTTTTCATTTTATACTCCATTTTAATAGTTAATGACAGCACTCTTTGCAAAGTTTTTGATTTTTAATATGACCAAATGAAAGCACGGAAGCTCCTACTAGCGTTGAGGCTATTTCACCGGATTCACCAAACAGGTCATGGCCATAAATTGCACTTACGACTAAAATAGACAGCCCCAAAACTCCATAAAAAATAATATTATAACTTTTGTGTTTTTTGCATCCCATAGCCATTGCAAACATGCTCACCGGAATAACTAAAAATAATAAAAGAGTATGAAATAATTCTTCGGATAGCGGAAGAAGTGATAATGATGGTAAAAAAAGCATCGCGATCGGTAGGGCTAAGCATTGAATTGCACAAATAACCGATAGATAAACCGCAGCTTTGTCTAGGGAAAGTTGATAAGTATCTAATTTTTTCATGATTAAATTTAAAAAAGATTATATAATTTTCACAGGATTGTGTAATGAATTATCTTGGTAAATATTAACTGAACAATGAAAATTAAAAAAATACACTGGCTTGTCAAATTTTCTCTTGGAGTAGCCGTCGGATTAGCCATAGGCCTTGGAATCGGAAAACCCATCCTTGCAGTAATTATAGCTATATATTTCGGTACGGCACTTACTAGAGGAACATGGAAAGCGTAACAAGCTCTTAGATAACACTCTAATCTTTAAATATATTTTAGATCAAAAATAATAGTAAATAATTTCTATTATTACGTATTATGGGATTAATTAATAACCACCTATGGATAATTCTATGATAAGAAATTTTATTTATAAATTCACAATTTTCAGCTGTCTATATTGTCTTTCGTTTTCACAAAACTCTAATATAGATAATAATATATACGGGTCCTTATCCTTGCTAATCGCAAAACCTCAAGGTGATTTCTCTAATAATGTCACAAATAATGGCTATGGCGTAGATATCGATGGTGGTTATCGATTTGGTAATTCTCCATTTGCGATTGGTCTAAATTTAGCTTTTGTAACTTATGGTAAACTAGAGAGGAAAATACCATTTAGCTATTTCTCAGATATGGTCAAACTAACAGAAACCACTGAATCTGAAATCTTTATACTAGATCCCTACCTTAAGGCATCATTGTATCTAACTACTAATATAAGTATCTATGTAAAAGGTTTTGGTGGGTATCAATTTTTAAATACCAGCACTACATTAAAAAACGATGACCAAATTGAAGGTGACAGAGGAGATAATAACGATAAGCCGTATATTGCAAAATCTGATGTATTTAAGGATGGGGTTTTTAATTATGGATATGGAGTTGGAATGCGTTTTCCCGTTCCATTTATAAGCGGTAAAGGGAAAAAACCTGTTATTAATATTGAATGCAAATGGTCTACGGGTGGTGAAGCTGAATACCTGAACGCAGGTAAAGAAGGCTCTATTGTATTTAGCGATCCTGCTGATGGTCCAGTTACTACTTCCTACTTCCCTGAACGATCTAAGACCGACCTATTCAATATAAGTATCGGTGTTGGTATTTAATCACCAATGAAGCGCTCTACATATTTACTTTTTATCAGCGCTTTAATCCGCGCACAAGATGTGCCATTAATTGTATATGAGAATGGCGATTTCGATGGAATTTATAAAAAAATTGAAATGGGTGAAATCGCACTAATGGAGACATGGGAAGACAGAATCAGCTCACTTAGAGTATCAGAAGGTTATCAGGTCAAAATTTATGAACATGCACAATTTAAAGGTAAATGGGTTGTGCTTAGCTCTGATCAAGCAAACTTAAAGAAAATCAATTTTAATGATATCATATCCTCGATCAAGGTAGAAAAATACAATAAAGACTCGCACGCTGGCTCAGCATATGATAATGGCGACTATGACGGTAATATGTTTCCATTAACATTAGGAGAATATGACAATCTAAATGAACAATCATGGCTGAATGATAAGATTAGCTCGATCAAAATTGAAAAAGGCTATCAAATTAAAGTCTATGAGCATGGTGATTTTAAGGGAAAAAGTAAGAATATCAAGGAAAGTCAGGCCAATCTTAAAACGCTTGGCTGGAACGATAAGATCAGCTCACTAAAAGTAGAGCGCAATCTTTCACTTATAGATATTTCATCTATAAGTGATAGCCCTGATGGAATCATTACTATATATAAAGATTCAAATTTTAAAGGTGATCATAGAGGCTTTGATTTGGAAGAAGTTTCTAACTTAAATAAATGGAACGATGCGATCAGCTCATTGAAAATATCAACAGATTATCAAGTAACAATCTATGAACACGGTGATTTTAAAGGAAAGAATGCGACAATCACTCAAGGCAAAGCTAATCTTGTCCCATTGATGTGGAATGATAAAATATCTTCATTAAAAGTAGAAAAATACAATAGGGATGCTGATGCGGTGACCGCTTATGCGGACGTAGATTATTCTGGGTCGATATTACCCCTCAGGATTGGCAAATATAGGGATTTGAATAAAGATTCATGGCTTAATAATAAAATCAGCTCTTTCAAAGTTTCAGAAGGTTATAAAGTTACAATTTACGATAAGTCTAATTTTGATGGCAATCAGGCGATTATCATTGACAGCACACCTAGTTTAAGACAAATTAATTTCAATGATAAAATTTCATCTTTAGCAATTACCTTAAACCCACCAGGCTCCTTCGACCCTGATTCATTGAAAAAAGCAGCACAAAAAAGAATAGGTATGCTGAAAAATGGATTAGAAGGAAAAATTGATTCAATACTTCAAGTATTTAATGCTTCATACAAACAACATGATGAAGATAATGTTTATGATAACGGTCAATTGATTTGGGGAAGCAAAGAAATAAATAAGGTGAAATACATAGGTCAATTTAAATATGGACTCTTTCATGGTATTGGGAAGATTATTGATAAAAAGATGGAATATATTGGTGAATTTATAGAGGGTAAAGTAGATGGGTTCAGCTATGTCGATGAAAAAGATAAAATGAATTTTAAAGGCTATGTCAAAGAAAAGAATGGTGATATAAAATTAGTTTATGGTCAAGGAAGTATGGTTGACGGAGATAATACCATCAGCGGGACTTTTGTAGATGATAAGCCTTCTGGTGATGTCACCTTGGTCCATAAGAGTGGTGCATCTTTTACAGGAATTTATGATGCTAAACTAGATTTTTTTATATCTGGTAAGGGAAAATTGATTATAGGTGATCAAGAATTAAGTGGTGAATTTATTGATGGCCAAGGGTTGATGTCCCTCAAAAATAATAAACAAAAAATATATTACTACGGGGAATTATTAATAACCAAAAATGGAAAACTTAATGGTTACGGAATTGGGAGCAAGCAAAAAGGGTTGATTCAGGGCATAGACCAGGGTTTATACAGAAACGGAAAAAAAGTAAAAGCGCTTCAATTTTATAATGTCGCAAGACGCCTTAAGGAAAAATATCCAAATTTTGACCTAAATATACTCCAATCTGTCCTGCCAGATACTTATGTCATATCCCCAGATTCGTTATCTATAAAAGAATAATAGCCTTTTTCATCCAATAATATTTTTTTATCTAAATATCACTTTTTCTTATCTTTTTTTACATGTGTATCCAACCAATTTGCGGTCTCCCATAAAACATGCATAACAGATTCGCGCGCCTTATAACCATGACTTTCATGAGGAAGCATGACTAGTTTTGCTGTTGCTCCATGCCCCTTTAGTGCATGATAATATCTTCTACTCTGAACTGGAAATGTTCCAGAATTATTATCAGCTTCACCATGAATTAGTAGGATAGGCTCATTAACCTTTTGTGCATGCATAAAGGGTGACATTTCAAAATAAATCTCGGGAGCCTCCCAGAAGGTTCTTTGTTCAGATTGAAACCCAAAAGGCGTCAAGCTACGGTTGTAAGCACCACTGCGAGCTATACCTGCTTGAAATATGTCAGAATGAGCAAGCAAATTTGCAGTCATGAACGCTCCATATGAGTGACCACCAATACCAATTTGATCTCGAGTTGTAATATTTCTTTTAACCATAATATCAGCCGCGGCTTGCGCGCTAGAAACGAGCTGCTCTATAAAATTATCATTAGGCTCTTCATTCCCCTCTCCAAGTATTGGCATAGTTGCACCCATAAGAACAGCATAGCCGTAAGAAAGCATCAGCAATGCAGATGATGATGAGTAGGTAGGATTAATAGTTAAAAATCTGTGCGGAGAACCAATAACCTGAGAAGCAGCTTTTGATGTTTTAAATTCCCTAGGATATGCCCAAACCAGTAAAGGCAAAGGTCCGTCTTTCGGGCCACGTCCTGGAGGTAGGTATAAAGTTGCTGACAAATCAATCCCATCTGCTCGCTTATAGGTGATCATTTCTTTGTAAAGATTTTTCATTTGAGGGTAGGGATGAATAAAATCGGTGATCGGTGTAAGCGAGCCATCGCTCAGATTTCTTTGCATGTAATTTGGTGTCTCATCTTTGGACTCCAAGCTCGTAATTATGATCTTTTCTTCTTTATTAATAATACTTACCGCTCTTTCATAATAAGGCGCTTCACACCTCCAAAGTCTAGACGACTTTTTTGTTTTTAAATCAAATACATCCACAAAGGGCATATCCCCTTCAGGCGAAGCCCCTGTTCCCGACATAAATACTTTTGATCCTTCAAAAAGTGCCATAACCAAACGTCCAAATGTATTTGTTTCCATCATTGGTGAACCTGGATCATTATATCTATCCTCATACGATCGATCTATAATCTTGGTTGAAGATCTCTTGCTTGGGTCCAAACGCCATGTAGTAAGCCTACGTTCTTTCCAGCGGCGTGCATTGATAAGAGCAATTTGGTCATTACCCCACATAACACCAGCGTATCTTAAGTCAAGCTTTGTTAAAGATTTAGGGCTCACACCTTTAAAAGGGGAATCGATAGTAAACACTTCATCGCGAAAGGATGATTTCACATTTGGATCTCCTCCATCAAGTGCGGTTACATAATAAATAGATGATCCAACATCAGATCGCCAACCGAATGACCTGGGCCCTTCAATAACGGCATCTCTACCGATCGGTATAGTTTCTGCAAGAGGAATATCTCTTAAGGATTTAACTATGCTTCCATCAATACCATAGACCTCAACAAGGGTTGGAAAGCGGTACAAGGGCACTAAATAAGAATAAGGCTTATGAATGGTCTCCATAAGAATAAATTTGCCATCCGGTGAAGGCTCAGCGCGTTTTATTACACCAGGTTTTCCAATTTTTTTAATTTTACCTTTTAAATTAACATGAAGAACTTGAGAGGTCATATAGTAGTTAAATAAATCTTCATCGTAAGGACTGGAAAGTAAATCTTGATAGGTACGAGCCGGAGAAACAATTCCAAAGTTTTCTTGAAGTATAGGTCCCTGAGGAGTAGTATTCTCAATAGGAGCTGGCCCTCTTCTATCAGGTATGGTTTTAACAATCAATCCACTGCTGCTACTTAACCAATACATTGGCGTTCCGTACGTAGTATTTAACGCCTTATTAAATAAAAGCTTTGCACGACCGCTTTTTACTTGAGCAATATAAAGGCTTATTTTCTCATCTATAATTACCGCAGCAGCGATATAGTTTCCATCGGGAGACCATAGCGTTTGTAAAATTGTAGCGTTACGCGGAATGCCGGTAATTTTTTTTTCTTTACCGGATTTGATATTTTTTATCGTAATACTATTATATGTGTTTGCCCTACTTCTTCCATTGATGGCTGGATTAATACGAATTCCTGCAAGCCTTAATTCTGGCTGAGATAGTTCTTTTATTGAAAGCAAACTTGGTCTCCCTAAAAGAAGCACATGCTTTTTACTAGGTGAAATGCTAATGTTTGGTGTTTTAGGTGCATCAACAATATCGACTATTGCTTTTGGAGGCATTTTATAACCATCATCAGCAATTAAAATCACTGCTAAGGTTAGGTATAAAAAAATAGTATGCAATTTTTTGTTCATTTTTATTTCCTTAATCTATTGTTAGATATATGGTTTAAATAAATCGCCATATTCTATAGTGCTATAAATAGTAATCTAGTTTTTTTTATTTGACTACAAATTTGTATAAACATTAGAAATGAGATTTTTACTAATATCCCATGAAAAAGGTCGAGTGCGTGACATAAACAGTCCAAATAATTTTAATTTTGGATCTATCCAAAAATGTGTGTTGTGAGCACCGGACCATCCGTAGATACCTTTTGATGCATTTGTTCCAGACAGAATAGGTTCTTGAAAATTAAAAAAAGAAAATGCATAATCAACTCCATCGTAATAGCCGTCATTCATATTTTCTTTAGTATAGGGGTTTGTCATTTTTTCTATTGAAGTTTTTTTCATTATCCTATTGCCATTATAATCACCATCGCTAACAAGCATCTGGCAAAATTTCGAATAATCGCTCATAGTGCTTACAAGGCCCTCACCTCCATATTGCATTTTCGTTCCTACCCGATAAGTTAACCCATCTTTATTTGTGACATACTGTCTCTCGTCACCGTTTGGAGATTTATTATAAAGCGGATGAAACTTTTTTCTATCATTTTCTGTCAAATAAAACTTGGTTCTGTTCATACCAAGCGGATCGAATAATCTTTCCTTCAAAAACTCATAAAAGGTTTTTCCACTTAATACTTCAACAAGCCTGCCAAGGACTAATTGATTAATGCCATAGCGATATTTATCTCCAGGCTCAAATTCAACCGGTTGATACATTATCAATGAATCAACATATTCTTCCAAATCTGAAAAGGTTGTATCGGCATAAGAAATATTGGCAGGTTTTTCACTATAATACCTATAACCTGAAGTATGGGTTAATAAGTGTATTATTTTGAGTTCATTTTTACAATTGTAAACCTCCTCATCATCTTTTTTGCACTTCAAATTTTTATAATTTGGTATATACTTTGAAACATTGTCATTAAAATCATACTTACCATCTTCATGCAACAACATCATGGCTACTATGGTTATAGGTTTGGACATGGACCAAATAGGAAAGATAGTCTCATCAGTTATATCAGCATCCCCCTCTCTACCTGAATTGACCACAGATGAAAATTGAATTTCACCATCTTTGTAAAGCATAAATGTATTACTACCTGTTATTTTTTTATCTACTAATTGATTTTGATAAAACCTAACTGACTTCTCAATATTTGCAATATTTGAAGAGTTATCAGTGCATGCGAAAAAGAAGAAAGATGAAGATAATAAAATGGTTTTAAACATTATAGCCTCTATATTAATTAATTAATAAAAATTAATCACAAAAATCTCTAACATCAAATACTGCATGATGATGAGTTAATAAAGGCTTTTGCAATCCAAAAGTATTTAGGCACTTAGTTTTTTTGCAGCTATCACCTATCTATATAATTGTAGGTGTTATAAAAAGCCCTGGTTATAATACTAAGGCTTATTGAAATATTTTTTTACAGTTTTTTTTAAAATTTATTTAAGCAATATCATTTTTTTAGTCATAATAAATCCATCCGCTTGTAGTTGATATAAATATATTCCTGCTGATACTGGTGCACCAAAATCATTGGTTGCATTCCAAGTCACGCTATGATAGCCCGCTGAGACCCTTTGTATATTGAATGATTTAATCTTTTGTCCTAACATATTATAAATAACAAGGTCTACCCTTGACGCTTCTGGCAAATCAAATCGGATTTGGGTTGTTGGATTGAACGGATTAGGGTAATTATCATGAAGCATAAAATTCTTAGGGGTGGATACTACATCATCAATTGATAGGGCAGCATATTGACCCTCAATTATAAGTGTTCTAATCTCGTTATTTTGTATAGTGTCTTGACCATCTGAAACATCAACTTTCCATTGAATTGAACCCCTAGCGCTAGGATAAATATCCAAAATATCTAATATATTTCTGTAGGATAGAGAAAGGGTATTCACACTAGTCAATGTGTCAATATTATGAATTATATTATTGCCTTCAATATCAATCATTTTGAATTCACCAGAAAAAAGGTAAGATAATTCGTTGTTGTCGATATCTTGAGATTGGTGCCAATCAAAATTAATCTCTTCAAGATCCACATTTAATTTCGTAATAATAACCCTATTGCTATCTAAGGGGGTTTTTAACGAAAAGTCAGATGGAGGGTCATTAACAGGTAAAATAGCAAAATTAATGGACGCTGTATCACTGCTAAACTCCCCATCATTAGATAGATAGTATAATATATCCGAACCAAAATAATTTTCATCTGGAGTATAAATCAAATTAGGCAAAACACCACTTATTTGACCTTTTGCAGGTTTTTTTGTAATTGAAAAAGTGAGTTGATCGGGATCAATGTCATTACCCTGGAGTGAAAAATTTATATCACTATCTTCAAGTAACGTATCGGCAAAACTTATTGCACTTGGTGGAGAATTTAAAATATCTAATTCTATGACTTTATAATTAGCGTCACTTAAACCTTTGCCATCATTAATTTGAATAGAAATAGATCTAACCCCTTTGGTCAATTTGTAGCCGGCGTTATTGCTGTATTTAATTTTTGATAAAAATACTGGATATTCATTTACAGGTATGTTGGATACAAATTCGTAGGTAGCTGTTGAATTAGATTGACTAAAAATGATATTTGAAATATTGTTATCAGTATATAAAAGTGTATCTTCACTTGGAAAATAAGGTGTGATTGTAACTATTGATTTTGCTATATAGTCATCATCAACATCCTTAATGATTGTTGAAGTTGTAATTTCATTTCCTATCACATTTAATGGAAAAATAATAGCCATCGAATTTTTTTGCGTAAACTGAATTGTATCTAAATTGGCAAGAGTTAAGACTGGCATATCATTAACTGCTTTCACTGCAATAAAAATTGTTGCTGAATCACTATCAATAAATCCATCATTGGTAACAAATTTAAAGGAATCTGAACCAAAAAAGTTTGAGTCAGGTCTATATATAAGCTCAGGAAGAAACCCAGACAGCGAACCATTTTTGGGGTTTGAATATGCAAAAGCAATATTATAATCTTCTGCATCGCTACCAGTTATTAAAATGTTAGCTGTAGAATCCTCAATTATTGCAATATTCTGACTGACAGCTATAGGTTTAATATTTTCAATGGTTGTGAAACTTATAGCTGTAGTTCCGCCAATTGAATTATTGTAGGAATCCTCTATATCGTTAAGTGAAACATAAATCTTTTCATTGAAGCTAAAATCTTTAACAGGGTCGATTGTAATATTTTTTTTATCAGTACTAATATTTGCTACAAAACCTAAAGAAGATCCATTGAGCTCAAGTCTATTTAATGAAACCAATGCGCTTACATTATTATTAGTTATTTCAGCGTCATTCAACTGTCTTACGGGCTCACTAAATGTGATAGCAATTACACTATCCAGGCTTATTTCATTAGAATTATTAATTGGAGCAAATGAAATAGTTGGAGATAAGCGGTCTTGAAATTTTGAAGTGATATTTACCGCATTGTTATCAGCGCTGTTACCTGCAAGGTCAAATATTGAATTAGCATCTTTGGGTTTGATATTAAGTTCTTCCATTCCATTAGGAGTTCCGCTGATGCTTATAAATACTCTAACTACTGATTCACCTCCTACTAGGTTTGTTGCAGTAGCTTCGTTCGTACTATCGTTCTTCTTTATACTTGTCATGGAAGCAGCGGTAGCAGTACCGCTTGATTGATTAAACACAATAGTAAAATCAGATAATTTCAAAGCACCTGTACCATTGTTATTAGCATATACCGGAACGCTAAATGTTATATCAGCATAACTGTTATCTAACGCAAAATTAACTCCTCCAATCACAGGCTTGGTCTGATCATTAAGGCTTATTGTTTTTGAATTCTTAGATGATAAAAAATTGCCAATTGCATCATAAGCGCTATTTGCAAGCAAAGAAATTGTTAACTCTTCGTTGCCATCCGGTGTGCCAGAAAGATTAATTGTCAAAGAATAAATATTACCATTTTTACTTATCCCTGATGGTGTGCTTGAAGATAAAGTCGCTGTTCCTCCAACAATTGAAAATTCAAAATCAGATACATCCATTTGTCCTGATCCATTATTTTGACTATAAGAAGATTCGCTTAACTGTACCTCAATCACACTATTATCCGATAAAAGACTCACCGAGGAAATAGTGGGAGCAATATTATCAAAAGACCAATTGAATTGACTTGATGCGGTATTATTATTTCCAGCGGAATCTGTAAATTTATTA
>Ga0208410_1001092_pt1 | contig 14479 bp, 12 predicted proteins | sample ETN02SmetaG_3_FD_185787 | JGI IMG/M metagenome (GOLD analysis project Ga0208410, IMG submission 185787) | Marine microbial and viral communities from oxygen minimum zone, Eastern Pacific Ocean - ETNP2014F10-02SV257 (SPAdes) (version 2) | ecosystem: Environmental > Aquatic > Marine > Oceanic ... | reverse complement strand
GCAATTTGATTTTAAGGATATTACTAATCTAACCGGCTCTTTATGATCTCCCTCATCTCTTAAATCAACCACCATGGGTAGTTTTTTCTTTTGCATTTGATCTGCAATTTGTTCAAGAATTTTTGATCCGGAGGCTTGATGAGGCAAGGCTCTAACAACAATATCATTGCCTTCAGTATCCCAATGAGCTCTTATCTTAAATCCACCTCTTCCGGTTTCATACATCTCAGTAAGCTCTTCAGATGAAACGATTATGGGAGCTGGATTACTAAAATCAGGACCTTTAATAAATTTTAACAACTCTTTTGTTGTGGCCTTTGGATTATCTAAAACATGTATACAGGCATCTAGAACCTCGTTTATGTTGTGAGATGGAATATCGGTTGCCATGCCAACAGCAATACCCGTGGTTCCATTAAGCAGAATACTTGGTATTTTGGCAGGCAAAATTATTGGTTCAAGGAGCGAACCATCAAAATTAGGCTGCCAATCAACAGTTCCTAGTTTTAGCTCTGAAAGAAGTAAATCAGCAAATCCTGTTAGTTTAGATTCAGTGTAGCGCATTGCAGCAAATGATTTAGGATCATCTTGGGTACCCCAATTCCCTTGCCCATCTACAAGGGGGTATCTAAATGAAAAATTTTGGGCCATAAGTACCATAGCCTCATATGCGGCGCTGTCTCCATGAGGATGGAATTTACCAATTACATCTCCTACAGTCCTAGCAGATTTTTTATATTTTGAGCCAGCATTTAAACCCAGCTCACTCATCGCATAGAGAATCCTTCTTTGCACTGGCTTCATACCATCTCCAATATGGGGAAGTGCACGGTCCAAAATGACATACATTGAATAATTAAGGTAGGACTCCTCTGCGTATTCCTTCAAGCTGATAGAAGTAGGATTTTTATTCATAATTAAACAGTTACTATTTTTCCTCGTTTTTCAAGCCACTCTTTTCTGGCTCCAGCATTTTTCTTTGAAAGCAATAAATCCATCATGCTATTTACATTATCAGTCGAGGTAATGGTAAGTTGAACCAATCTTCTCGTTTTAGGATCCATGACTGTTTCACGTAGCTGAGAGGGATTCATTTCTCCCAAACCTTTAAATCTTTGGATATCTATTTTTGGTTTTCCGGGCTTGGTCTTTAATTTTTTAACCATTGAATCCTTTTCATCTTCATCAAGAGCATAAAAGACTTCCTTCGAACAATCTATCCTAAATAATGGCGGCATGGCTACATAAATATGTCCAGCCTGAATCAATGGCTTATAGTGTCTCAGAAAAAGTGCGCATAATAATGTAGCAATATGGAGACCATCAGAATCAGCATCAGCTAAAATACAAATTTTTCCATATCTCAAAGATTCAATATCTGGACTTCCTGGATTAACTCCAATAGCTGTAGAGATATCCTTTATTTCTGCAGATTTCATAATTTCAGAGCTTTCTAAATCCCAAGTATTCAAAATTTTTCCTCTCAAAGGCATAATTGCTTGAAATTTTCTTTCTCTTGACTGCTTAGCAGAGCCTCCAGCAGAATCCCCTTCCACAAAAAATAGCTCTGTCTCATTTAGATCCGTACTATTACAATCTGACAGTTTTCCAGGAAGTGCAGGGCCTTGAAATGTTTTCTTTCTATCAACTACTTTAGTCTCTTTGGTTCTTGCCTGAGCAGATGCAATAGCTAATTCAGCTAATTTTTCTCCCTCCTCTGTATGTTGGTTGAACCATATACTTAAGATGTCTTTAGTTGTTGAGTTTACAAATGCCTGATGGTCTTTTGAATCCAATCTTTCCTTTGTTTGTCCTGCAAATTGAGGGTTTGTTAACTTTGAAGAAATAATAAAGGTACTATGTTGCACCACATCATCGGCTGTTATTTTTAAGCCTTTAGGAATTAAATTTCTGAACTCACAAAACTCTTTAACCGACTCTAATAAGCCTGCTTTGAAACCATTCATATGAGATCCACCTTGAGCCGTTGGAATAAGATTCACATAAGATTCATTCATTAGATTTTTTGCTGGCTTAGTAGACCAATTCAAAACAAAATCAAGAGCATTATCATCTGCCAGTTTGCTACAAGAAATTGATTCCTCTAAAAGTAATTCGATATCACCTGAAGATTCAGACAAATATGAAATTAGTCCATTTTCATACTTCCAAGGAATCTTTTCGTTCTTCTTCTCATCATGATATTCAATGGTTAAGCCTGGGCATAACACAGCTTTTGCTTTAAGCAGATGCTTCAAATTACTTTTATCAATTTTGATGGTCTCAAAGTATTGTGGATCAGGCATAAAGCTAATTGAGGTTCCTGTATTTCTGAGACCTATATCTCCCACCTTTTTTAAATCTGAAGTTTTTTCACCTCCCTCAAACTTCATTTCAAATTTCTGAGTGTCTCGTTTAATCTCTACAGATAGATTTTGTGAAAGAGCATTAACCACAGACACTCCTACGCCATGCAAGCCTCCAGAAAAATTGTAATCTTCGCCTGAGAATTTTGCTCCAGCATGGAGTTTGCACATTATCAGCTCTACCCCAGAAACCTTGTGCTCAGGATGAATATCTACTGGCATACCTCGCCCATCATCAATTATAGAGACAGCCCCCTCTTTATGGAGAGTGACTTTAATTTTAGAGCAATGGCCAGCCAAAGCCTCATCAATTGAGTTATCTAGCACTTCTTGAATAAGATGATTTGGGCAAGAGGTATCAGTGTACATACCGGGTCTTTTTCTGACCGGATCTAAGCCTGATAGAACTTCTATCGACTCTGAATCATAATTTTTAGCCAATTATTATTTCCTGATAATCATGAACTTTTATCTAGTATTCTACTCTAACTAAATTGAAAGAAAGCTATTATTTTTAGAGATTTTAGGAGATTTTTTCTCAATAGATTAAAATAAGATAAATAGTATTTAAGTGTAAAGTGAACTTGACATACCGACCTTAAAAGAGTTCTAATGTATGCACTGTAAACATTAAATTTTAATATGAGTAAAAAAATTCTAGCTATATCTTTCCTTGCTTTTAGTATTAACGCAGCTTCAGATAGCTTACTAGATATCTATAATGATGCGTTAGAAAACGATCCTCAATATAGATCAGCAGAATTTTCATATTTATCTGGTAAGGAGATTAAAGTACAGGGTCGTGCAGGCCTGCTTCCTAATATTTCTATCAATGCACAAACTAATTGGAATGAATATTATCAAAATGGCAATCTTCAAAATGAGTACAATAACTTCGGTTCATCTGCTAGATTAACTCAGCCATTAATTAGGCTTGATTCTTGGTTCAAATACAGACAATCTAAATTTTTAACTGATGCTGCTGAAGCAGATTTTGCTTATTCTCAGCAAGCTTTAATTGTTAGAACAGCAGAGCTTTATTTTAATGTATTGCGAGCTATAGATAACTTAAGTGCAGCTCGATCAGAAGAAAAAGCAATTAAAAAGCAATTAGATCAAATTCGACAGAGGTATGAAGTTGGACTAGCGGCTGTAACTGAGGTTCAGGAAGCTCAATTAGCTTTCGATCTTAGCCTTGCATCAAGGACTAGAATAGAGGGGGAAGTTTATACAGCCAGAGAATCTTTGAATGCTTTGGTTGGAAGAGAAATCGTTTCTCTTGATGGGTTAATCAATGACTTAAATGTTTCCAATCCTGTCCCAGCTTCTAAGGAAGAGTGGGCAAGAAAAGCGGTAGAAAATAACTTTAGATTAAAGGCTGCAAATCTTAGGAAATTTGCATCTAAAAATAATGCACGCAGCGTTGCATCTAACCACTTGCCCAAAGTAGATATTGTGGGGATACAAAGTGAATCAGAAACAAATCAATATTCCTATGATGGATTAAATACTGGTGGGGCTTTTAATATAACAGTTCCAGATGAGACTCAACGAGATACATACAGCCTGCAGCTTTCAATGCCAATTTTCCAAGGCGGGGCTGTAATTTCAAGAACCAAACAAGCCTATGCAGAATCAAATAAGTCATCTGAAGATGCGCTATTTACAGAAAGAAGTGTTATACAAGATGTGCGAAGTCAATATTCCAATGTAGTTACATTAGTTGCAAATCTTCGAGCCCAGAAACAGGCTGTAGTATCAGCTTCAAGCGCACTGGAAGCTACGAAAGTAGGTTATGAAGTTGGCACACGAAATATAGTAGATTTACTGCAAGCGGAGAAAAATCTTTATAGTGCTGAAAGAAATCTTTCTAACGCAAAGTACGACTACTTAATTACAACCCTTCGCTTACATCTAGCAGCCGGAACTCTCAGTCCTGAGAATCTTATTGATATAAATAATTTGCTCGGCTAATTGCTAAACTAAAAGATATGTTTCACTAAATATCATCAATATAATCATGGATTATTCTCAATCCTTCATAGCGCAAATACTTAATGAAGTAAAAACGATTGCATTGGTAGGAGCTAGTGCAAGACAAGACAGGGACAGTTTTAAAGTTATGAAATCGCTATTAAAAAATGGTTATGAAGTTTTTCCAGTGAACCCCTATGAAGAGGGGAATCTTATCTTGGGACAGATATGTTACAAAGATCTAAGTTCTATTAAAAAAAATATCGACATGGTAGATGTCTTCAGAGCAGAAGATGTGATCATGGAAGTTACCAAACAATCAATTGAAATTAAGGCGAAGGTTCTTTGGACGCAATTAGGACTAGTCAACGAAGACGCAGCTAAGTTAGCAGAAAAAGCTGGTTTGAAAGTTATCATGGATAGATGTCCAAAAAAAGAGTTAGAAAAATCAAATTAGACTAAGAAAGAAAAATAGCATTTAATAAATTCAAAATGGATAAAAATTTAGAAATTTTAATCAAAGAAAAAACTGATCATGGAGTCATTCGTTTCACCATGAATGATTTGGTAAGTAAAAATGCTTTATCAAAAACAATGATTAGCTTATTAATTAAAGAACTTAAAAACGTGTCTTTAGATACATCCATAAAAGTTATAGTGTTGGCAGCAAATGGAAATGTATTTTCTGCAGGACATGATCTGAAAGAGATAACAGCAGCCAGAAATAGTGAGGATAATGGTGAGGCATTCTTTAAAGATCTTTTTAATTTATGCTCTGAATTAATGCAGCTAATTATTGAGATACCACAGCCAGTAATCGCTGAAATCGACGGTGTGGCAACCGCAGCAGGATGTCAATTGGTAGCAAGCTGTGATCTTGCTCTGGCATCTTCAAAGTCTCAATTTGCTACTCCTGGCGTAAATATTGGACTTTTTTGTTCAACGCCAATGGTTGCCCTTTCAAGAAATGTAAATAAAAAAGCTGCTATGCATATGCTTCTCACAGGAGACTTAATTGATTCTGAAAAAGCAAAGGATATTGGCCTAATTAATGATGTTTTTCAAAAACATGAACTAAGCAGCCAAGTAAATAAATTAGCAGAAAAAATTTCAAGTAAGTCATCTATGACTGTAAAAATCGGCAAGAAGGCATTCTATAATCAAGCAGAGATGGTTTTATCAAAGGCTTATGAATACACCTCAATGATTATGATAGAGAATTTATTGAATCATGATGCTAAAGAAGGAATTGACGCTTTCCTAAAGAGAAGATCTCCTGACTGGAAAAATGAGTAGCGCAGCTAAAAATTTTTCTAAAGATTAATCATATAATTTAGCATGCCAGAATTACCTGAAGTCGAGACATCAGTTCAAGCAATTCAAGAATTTGCTGGGCAAAAGATAGAATCTATAAAAATTAACAACCCCAATCTTCGATGGAAAGTAGATGCATCAGCTTTCACCAAGCTTAAAAATCAAAGAGTCAGGACTATTGATAGAAGAGCTAAATATATATTATTTAACCTGGAGCAACATATAGTTCTTATTCATCTGGGAATGACCGGGACACTAAGAATTGCTGAAAAAAATTCAAATTTCTATAAAAAACATGATCATGTTGAATTCATTTTTTTGAATAATAAATTAGTTTTTAATGATCCAAGAAGATTTGGTTCAATGCATATTATTTCAGATCCAAATCAACATTTTTTGTTAAAAAAACTAGGCGTGGAACCACTCTCTAAAGAATTTAGTGGAGAATACCTTTTCCAAAGAATCAAAAAATCTTTGTCTCCCATCAAATCAGCCTTGATGAATCAAAAGCATGTAGTTGGTATCGGGAATATATATGCAAGTGAGATATTATTTGATGCAAAAATTCGTCCTACTAGAAAGAGTAGGACTTTAACAAAAAAAGAAATGGATAGGATTACAACTTCCTCAAAAAAAATATTGAATAAAGCAATCGAGGCTGGTGGTACTACCTTGCAAGATTTTTATCAACCTGATGGAAATAAAGGATATTTTAAAATCGATCTAGCAGTGTATGATCGCGCTAATAAAAACTGTCTATCTTGCAAAAAAGAAAGAATTAAAAAGATTGTTCAATCTCAAAGAGCGACATACTTTTGTCGCAACTGCCAAAACTAGCCTGCTATCTTTTTTGTCAAAGCTGCTTTGACATTTGGCGGTACAAATCTAGCAACATCACCACCCAGTGTTGCTATTTCTTTAACAAGGCTAGAGGAAACGTAAATCAAGGTATCTTTAGGTGTAAAGAAAATGCTCTCAATATCCGGTGCAAGGCTGCGGTTCATGGTAGCTAGTTGAAATTCATACTCAAAGTCAGCTACAGCTCTTAGGCCTCTTATAATTGCAATTGCATTATTATCCCTAGCTAAATCTACTGTTAGTTTTCTTGAATAACCCAAAACCTCAACTTTGGGATTATCTTTGAATATTTCAGAGATTAACTGGATTCTTTCATCAACACTAAATAATGAATTCTTAGACTGGCTCTCAGCCACTCCAAGAATAACTTTATCAAACAATGTGGCTGCTCTTTCTACAATATCAATATGCCCAAAAGTAATTGGATCAAAAGAGCCGGGATAAATAGCAGTTTTCATTATCGAATGATACTAAACATTCTTAATTCATCAAAATAATATAATGATTATGTAAAATAGCTTATATGAATAAAAATAAGACGACATATATACATAAATCAAGATCTAATAAGGGAGATATACCCTCTGCAGTTGATGATGCTGCTGATGTAATGTCAAAATATTCTAATAATAAGAATAAAAAACACCTGAAAGACAAAAAATATTCCTTTCCTCCTGTTGATTATGAGAAGCCACCGCATTATTAAGATTATCTCTTTGATGAATTATTTATAAAAAAAGGGGCTATAAAGCCCCTTTTTTATGAGGTATATTTGCTCAGATCAAATCATTATTCATAACTTTATTCCATGCTGAAATAAAATCATGAACAAACTTTTCTTTAGCATCATCGCTTGCATAAACTTCCGCTAAAGCTCTTAGTTGTGAATTAGATCCAAATGCTAAATCAACTCTTGTAGCAGTGAGTAAAGTTTCTCCAGATGATCTATCAGCCCCTTCATACGAATTACCTGTCCCATTTGGCTTCCAAGCTACAGACATATCAAGCAATTTAGCAAAATAATCATTTGTTAGCTGATCAGAATTATCAGTGAAAATCCCATAATCATTATTGCTGATGCCTAAAGATCTCATACCACCAAGCAAAACTGTCATCTCGGGAGCTGTTAGCCCTAATAACTGCGATTTATCAAGCATCATCTCTTCAGATGGAATATTGGCTTCTGAGCCTAAGTAATTTCTGAAACCATCTGCAATGGGTTCTAAAACACTAAATGATTCGATGTCAGTTTGCTCTTGTGAAGCATCGCCGCGACCGGGGGTAAATGGAACCTCAGACCCTGAAGCTTTCTCTATACCAACATTTCCCGCTAGCACTATAATGTCAGCAACCGATGCTCCTGAATCAGATGCAATCTTTTCATAGATTGATAGCACTTTAGAGAGTTGCTCAGGTTTATTTGCCTCCCAGTCTTTTTGGGGAGCCAGACGAACTCTGGCGCCATTAGCTCCACCCCTGAGATCTGAGTTTCTAAATGTTGAAGCGCTTGCCCAAGCTGTCTCGACCATTTCTTGTATCGAAAGACCTGATTCGGATATTAATTTTTTTACATTACTAACATCGTAATCAGTATTGCCTGCTGGAATTGGGTCTTGCCAAATCAATTCCTCATCAGGAACCTCTGGTCCAAGATATCTTCCTTTGGGTCCCATATCTCTATGCAACAATTTAAACCATGCGCGAGCAAATGCGTCCGCAAATTCTTCAGGATTTTCATGGAAACGCTTTGAGATTTTTCTGTATGCAGGATCTTCTCGCATCGACATATCTGCAGTTGTCATCATGGTTGGAACTCGTTTAGATGGATCTTCGGCATCTGGCGCCATATCTTCTTCTTTTTGATCTATGGCATGCCAAACAATCTTGCCCGCAGGAGTTTCTACCTTTTCCCATTCATATCCAAACAAAAGGTCAAAATATCCGTTGTCCCATTTTATTGGATCAGCTGTCCAGGCTCCTTCAAAACCACTTGTAATTGTGTCGCTACCCTTTCCAGAAGCATGGCTGCTTTGCCATCCAAATCCCATATTTTCCAAAGGGGCTCCCTCAGGCTCTGTTTGAACATGATCTTCGGGGCCGGCACCATGACCCTTGCCAAAAGTATGCCCGCCAGCAACAAGAGCTACTGTTTCCTCATCATTCATAGCCATTCTTGCAAAGGTTTCCCTGACATCTCTTCCACTGGCTATTGGATCCGGATCTCCATCCGGACCTTGAGGATTAACATAAATTAAACCCATTTGAACAGCGCCAAGAGGGTCTGCTAAATCTCTGACTCCACTATATCTCTCATTTTCCAGCCATTCGGTTTCAGCTCCCCAATTAATGTCTTCCTCAGGCGCCCAAATATCTGGACGGCCGCCACCAAATCCAAATGTTTTTCCACCCATAGACTCTATAGCAACATTGCCAGCTAGTATGAGTAGATCAGCCCAGCTAATTTGCTTTCCATATTTTTGCTTGACTGGCCATAGAAGTCTTCGCGCTTTATCAAGGTTTCCATTGTCAGGCCAACTGTTAAGTGGGGCAAATCGTTGGGCGCCTGTTCCGCCGCCACCTCTTCCGTCGCCAGTTCTATAAGTGCCTGCAGCATGCCAAGTCATTCTTATGAAGAAAGGTCCATAGTGACCGTAATCAGCAGGCCACCATTCTTGAGAGTCTGTCATCAGGTCATTTAGATCGCTTTTAAGTGCGTCGAAATCAAGTTTTTTAAATTCTTCCGTGTAATCAAAATCTTCATCCATTGGATTAGTTTTTTTGTCATGCTGATGCAGGATGCTCAAGTTTAGCTGATTGGGCCACCAATCCTGATTAGATGTCCCTGTAGCACTATTGGAAGATAGACTCCCATGCATTACTGGACACTTGCCCTCTGAATTTTGTGTCTCTTTACTCATAATTTTTTCCGTAATAAATTTTAAAATTCACTGCGTAAAGCCGTGGTACTAATAGCTTACATATTTTTTATGTATTGGTAAATTAAACAAGAATTAATTCTAATCAGGAATATCTAACATATCTGTTTTTTGCCATTGCAGAGAAAAAACCCGGGATAGAAATTTAGCAGTACCTTCCCTTACCTCGATAACATCAGAATAGACTATGCCCATATCTAATTTAAAAGGCTTGTTGTCTTTATCAAACATGTGACTAGCTACACAATATGTTTCTCCTGAATATAAATTTTCTTTCCACTCTCCTTGGACATTCATTATCTGATGCATGGTGCTTTGGTAGTTTTCTAGTTGCTGCATAGCAGCTATAAAATTCTCTAAACCATCAATCTCAAAATGCCCGCTCATGGTAAATTCATCCCACATAATTGAGCTCAAAGAGGAAAATTTTCTTTGGTCGATAATTGATGCATATAAATTAGATAGTTTTGAAGGAGCAAGAAGATGAGAGAGTTTTGAAGAAATAGTATCTCTTTTCATGATTTTCTTACCTCTGAAATAAGTTTAAGCACCTTATATATATCATCTGGTGCTTGAACAAAGTTGATTGGAAAAACCTCTATTTCATTTAAACCAGCAGCCATAGATTTTTCTAATTCTTTTAGTGTTAAATCTATACTAGGAACTCCATTATCATCTAAGCATGTGGGTAGTTGACCACGGATTCTGGGTTGATCCTGCCTGCCCTCCTTTATAAATGCTTCCGTTAAAAGATCTCTTCCTGCAGAAATAAACTCTCTGCTAGTTTTGATAGGGATCCAGCCATGACCAACTTTAGAAATTTTTTGAGCATTTTCATTCGTCATTTTTAATCCAAATAGCAGAGGCAAATTTTGACCTTGGACTGGTTGCGGATGGCACCAGATATCATCAAAATTAAAGTGTTCTCCATGAAAAGAAATTGGGCTATCTTGCCAAAGCAATTTACAGATATCTAAAGTTTCCCAAAATACATCAGCACGATTTTCAAAACTTAGCCCCGCTGCATCAAATTCCTCCTTTTGCCAACCCATACCTACACCAAGCTCTAATCTTCCCTTAGATATGGCATCTAAAGTAGCGGTTGTCTTAGCAAGCAATGCTGGATTTCTTAATGGTGCAATTAGAATTGCTGTTGCTAGCTTAATTCTGGTCGTATTGGATGCGATCATAGTAAGTAAAGATAATGGTTCATACCATGGGGCCTCAGATGGAAGAGGAAATTTGCCAAAGGGGTACTTATGAAGGTTTTTTCCCATTACTACATGATCTGTAACGCTAACACTATCAAAACCAAGCTCTTCACCCATTTGTGAAATTTCAATATAGGATGAAATATCCCCACCATAAAAGTTTTCCAAACCAAAAAGACCTAACACCAACTTCATACAACTAACCTTTTTTTTATATATTTGATTGTACGAATATTTTTCATCTAATGCACTTTATAGATAACGCAGCAAAAAAACTAATGAACTCTAGAGACATATATAAGTGTATTTTAACTTTAAAGGAATTAAGATTATCACATGAAAAATATAGATCAGATCATAGAAAAATTGACCTTGGATGAAAAGGTCACCATATTAAGTGGTTTTAACTCTTGGTATACCAACAAAATTGATGGAAAAAATGTTCCTAGTATAAAAATGTCAGATGGTCCAAATGGAGTTCGAGGTGATTCAAATTCTGGGAAATCTTCAGCATGTTTTCCTTGCGCAATCTCAATAGGATCAACATGGGATCTTGATTTAGTTAAAAATCTTGGGGGTGCGCTAGGCGAAGAAGCTCAAGCAAAAGATGTAGATGTGCTTCTTGGTCCCACAATAAACATTCATAGACATCCCCTAGGTGGAAGACATTTTGAGAGTTTCTCTGAGGATCCCTTTTTAACTGGAAAAATCGCAAGTAATTATGTGCAAGGTGTTCAATCTAAAAAAGTCGCTGCCTGCTTAAAGCATTTTGTTGGCAATGATACTGAGTATGAGCGTCATTCAGTAAGCTCAAATATAGATGAGCAAACATTAAGGGAAATTTATTTGTTGCCATTTGAAATGGGAATCAAAGATGGCAATGCAAAAGTCGTAATGAGTGCATACAACAAATTAAATAGTATCTTTTGTAGCTCTCATCAAGAATTACTAATCAATATACTGAAAAAAGAATGGGGATTTGATGGTTATGTGGTTAGTGATTGGGGGGCAGCACTTGAAACTGTAGAAAATGCAAATGGTGGATTAGATCTTGAAATGCCTGGACCTAGTAATGTTTGGGGGAAAGCATTGATTAATGCCGTTAAATCAGATGAAGTTTCAGAGGAATTGATCGATGACAAGGTAAGAAGAATCTTGACCGTAGCTGAATTCTCAAATCGATTTCAGAAACCAGGAATAAAAGCTGAAGAGGCTATTAATAAACCCTCGCATAGATCACTATTAAAAAAAGCAGCGGCTGATGGAATGATTCTGTTAAAAAATGAAGGTTTGTTGCCTCTTAAAAAAGATATTAAGAAATTAGCAGTTATTGGGCCCAATGCCAAAGAAGCACAAATCATTGGCGGGGGAAGTGCAAGCCTAAGACCGCATTATCAAATTCATCCACTTACAGCCATACAAGAAAGACTAGGATCCAATAAAGAAATTCTATACTCAAAGGGCTGCCATACTCATAAATATCTTCCAAAAATAAATGAAAAACTAATGAAGGATAACAGTGGATTCTTAGTGGAGTATTTTGATGGAAATCAATTTGATAAAAACTTAATTCTATCTGAACACCTGACAGGAAGTAAGTTTTGGGTTTTTGAGGGCTTCGCTAAAGATGTAATTTCAAAAGAAGATAGGCCAAATATCTCCGTGAAGTTTTCTTGTGAATATACGCCAGACATTTCCGGCAATCATGAGTTTGAAATTTTTGGCATCGGTAAATGCCGCTTACTAATTAATGATAATGAGCTAATTGATAATTGGACTAGCACAGATCCTGGTGAGGCATTTTTTACCTTCGGCTCTGCATCCAAAAAAGGAATTGTGAATCTTAAAAAGGGAGAAACGTGTAAGATTGAGGTCCAGTATCATTTTGAGGGAAGTTTTCCAGCGGTTTATATAGGTTGCCAAGCTCCTGATGAAGTGGATATATTTAAAGAGTCTATTGATGCCGCCTCGAGTGCTGATGAGGTTCTTTTGATTGTTGGAACAAATTCTGACTGGGAAACAGAAGGAAATGATAGAGCTGACTTCAATTTGCCTTCAAATCAAAATGAATTAATTGAGGCTGTATTAGAGGCCAATCAAAATACAATTGTAATTCTTAATACTGGCTCTCCAGTGCATATGCCCTGGGCAAATAAAGCAAATGCTATAGTTCAGACATGGTTTGCTGGTCAAGAATTTGGAAATGCTTTGGTTGATATTTTGTCTGGAGAAATTAATCCATCAGGCAAATTACCAACAACTTTCCCTATAAAAATAGAAGATACACCTGCATACCCATTCTATCCTGGAACTGATTTACAAATGAACTACCATGAAAAGCTTTTGGTTGGGTATAGATGGTATGAGAAAAAATCAATCAAACCATTATTTTGTTTTGGTCATGGATTGTCTTATACAAATTTTAAGTATCAAAATCTAGAAGTATCGGTAGACAAAGATTTTGTCGTCTCATGTAGATTCGAAGTGCAAAATATCGGAAATATTTTAGGACAAGAAACAGCTCAATGTTATGTTGGCTATGCTAACCCTCTTAATGACGAGCCTTGCAAAACCTTACAGGGTTTCGTGAAAGCAGAAATAAAAGCAAATGAAGTTAAAAATTTTGAAGTTGAGCTTGGACCCAGAAATTTCTCCCATTGGTCGATAGAGGCAAATACTTGGCAAATAAAAGGTGGCGCATACAAGATTCTAATTGGGTCTTCCTCAGAGGATATTTATTTAGAAACTACTATCAATCTTGAGCAAGTGCTTGAAGTTCTGTAGTGGTTAATTCAATTTGAGTTGCTTGAATAGAGCTATTAGATTCAGAAATCGATCTTGGCCCAATCAGCGGAAAGATTAAATTTGATTTGTGCAATACATAGGCTAAAGCAATTTGAATTGGCTGCACATTCCTTTGTTCTGCCAAGTCAAAGCAAGCCTGTCTTCTTTTTAAATTTTTTTCATAGTGCCAAACTCTTATCTCTTCATCTAGGGTGGGGTTTGAAAAGTGTTCACTGGATATAACCTCTTTCTTTTTTATAAAGAACCCTCTAGCTTGGGAGGACCAAGGAAATAACATAATCTCCTCTTCGATAAGATATTTTAAAAAATGGTCGTTTACACCGACACAACCCGGCCAAACCGGTTCAATCATCTCAGCTAGGCTAAAATTATTACTCAGAACAGCAAAGGGTTCTCTACCATTTTCAACTGCGTAATTTCGTGCTTGGGAGAATCTTTCCATTTCCCAATTTGATGCACCTATTAAATTAATTAAGCCTTCATTTTTAATTTCAGCCAACGCATCAACAAATTCTCCCACTGGAATATCTGGGTTATCTCTATGCAAACAAAAAATATCAAGCCGAGAAATCTGCAACCGCTCTAGAGATTCAAGAACTTGCGGACGGATATACTTAGGATCACATTCTGGCGTATGGGCTGCTTTACCCAATACCACTACATCTTCTTCAACCTGTCTAGCATTTATCCAATCACCAAGATACTTATCACCCATGCCATGATTGTAGAGATAGGCGGTATCAAAAATTCTGCCTCCGGATCCATAAAAATGATCAAACATTGTAAATGCATGCAAATTGGAAGTTTGATTATCGCAACCTATTGCTAGTCTTGAGCCAGTTTTATCAAGACCGAGCAGATTTATACTTTTCAGCTCAGGATTTTGATATAAGTATGCCTGTGATTTGAATATCGGAGAATGTTGAAGAAAGCTTCTCGGGCATTCAATATCTATTTCTGTTCGCCACCTATCTAACCAAAACATATTGCTCTGAGTTTCAGGATGAGAAATAAG
>Ga0208410_1001091_pt1 | contig 14508 bp, 16 predicted proteins | sample ETN02SmetaG_3_FD_185787 | JGI IMG/M metagenome (GOLD analysis project Ga0208410, IMG submission 185787) | Marine microbial and viral communities from oxygen minimum zone, Eastern Pacific Ocean - ETNP2014F10-02SV257 (SPAdes) (version 2) | ecosystem: Environmental > Aquatic > Marine > Oceanic ... | reverse complement strand
AACGGATTCTTTATCCTATATAACACTCCTATAAAAAAAAGTGATGTTGAAAAAGTCATAAACAATTACAGGAATTTCTTTTTATTGCCCAAAGAAATAAAAAATTTAGTTTCAATGGCTAAAACTGGTTCAAATAGAGGTTGGGGGGATCTTTACGGAGAACAAGTAAATCCAAATTACAATGCAGATTACAAGGAAATATTTGATAATGGTTTAGAGTTAGAAAAAAAAGATCCATTATCTAAATTATCTGTGTATGCAAAAAATAATTGGCCTGCAGAACCGGAAAATTTTTCAAGAATTATTCTTTCATATTACGAAGATTCAATAAAACTATCGAAAAGTATTCTTAAAAGTATTTCTAAAATTATAGATAGAGATCAAAACTATTTTGATGATAAGTTTCAAAAGCCGATGGCGTTATTAAGAGGTAATTTTTACCCAGAAAGGCCTAAGTGGGCAGGTGAGAAGGATTTTGGAATTGCTAGCCACACTGATTATGGATGTCTAACCCTTTTAGCCAATGATGGAACAACAGGTCTCGAAGTTCTTAATCTTAATAACGATTGGGTACCTATAAGTTTTGAACCAGGAGAATTTGTTGTAAATTTTGGAGAGATGCTCCAAATGTGGTCAAATGACCAAATAAAGGCCACCCCGCATAGGGTGAAAGGAAGTACTAGCGAGCGGATCTCTATACCGTTATTCTTTAACCCAAGCTATTACACTGATATTTCTCCTGAAAATTCTAACACAAAGATTACAGCTGGAGAATACTTAACCAAAAGATACCAGGAAACTTATACTCATCTGCAGAAGAAGGAAAATTTATCAGAAAAATAACTGTGCCAAAATCAAAATAAACTATATACAAATGTTAAGTTAATCTAAAGTTTTGACTAATTAGTTACTGAAAGCCTTTTCTATGAATCAAAAGAGAAAAGCCTATGAGCTTTCTTCACCAAGCGACAACAAAACATTCTACAATGAGTGGGCATCACGTTATGACACTGATTTTTATGATGACATTGATAGGGAGAACTATGGTTATCCAAAAAAGGTTGCAGATATTTATTTCCGGATGGCAAAAAAGGACAATACCCCAATAGCAGATATTGGCTGCGGCACGGGTGCACTAGGAAAACATTTTATGGACCCTAATTTTATAATTGATGGGTTTGATATTTCTCCAAAAATGCTAACTGAATCCAAGAATAAGGGTTATTATAGAAAACTATACGAGTGCGATCTTACAAAAACTGCAAAGCTTCCCAGACAAAAATATAGAGGTTTAATTAGCTGCGGTGCTTTTACTTTTGGACATTTAGGTCCAGATCATCTCTTAGGCATCATTCAAATGCTTGAAAATGGAGGCTTGGGAGTACTAGGGGTAAATAAGGGATATTACGTAAAAAATGGCTTTGAAAATGAAATAAGAAAGTTGGAATCTTCCGGTAAAATAAATAATATAAAAATTTTTGAAGAACCAACCAGCAGTAAGAAAACAATTAAAGATATCAAAACCCTCAAAAACGAAGAAATTAATAAAATGTTTGTTTTTACTGCCTAGGCAAAATAAGAATTAATTAAATGTTATATTAGGGCGGAAAAACCGTGTGGAATTGCAAATGAAAATTACTGGATTAAATGTTTATCAAATTGATTTGCCAATGAAAGAAGGGTCGTATTCATGGTCAAATCAATCTTTCACATCATTTGACAGTACCGTTGTGGAAATTAAGACCAGTGAGGGGATCTCAGGATATGGAGAAATTTGCCCTCTTGGTCCTTCATATTTGCCTGCATATGCCGAAGGGGCTCGAGTAGGAATAAAGAAATTGGCTGAATCTTTATTTGGCCAAGACCCGTCAAATTTAAACAACGTTAATTTATTAATGGACAAAGCTCTTAAAGGGCATCCTTATGTCAAATCTGCTATAGATGTAGCATGCTGGGATATATTAGGGAAATTAACAGGCCAGCCTATTTACAATTTACTAGGAGGCAAACTGCAAGATAAAATTAAGTTATTTAAAGTTATTTCAAAAAGTACTCCGGAAATAATGAAAGAGAAAATTATTGAGTACCAGGAGCAAGGATTCAGACAATTTCAGATGAAAGTTGGTGAAAATCCTTCACTAGATATAAAAAGAATTAATTTCGTTGCTGAACAATTAAATGAAGGAAATATTCTTGGTGCAGATGCTAACTGTGGCTGGAAGCAACATGAAGCTCTACGCGTAGTAAATGCCATTCCTGGCTCGGATATATATATTGAACAACCATGTACCACATATGAAGAATGCCTTGTTATCCGACAGCATACTAACCTCCCTATGATTTTAGATGAATGCATTGATAGCGTACATACATTTCTGCGGGCCTATTCGGACAAATCTGTGGACATTATTAATTTGAAGATTGGAAGGATGGGAGGTTTGACCAAATCAAAAATTCTTAGAGATTTATGCGTTTCAGTTGGAATATCTATGACAATAGAAGATACGTGGGGGAGCCAAATAGGAGATGCCGCAATAGCACATTTAGCTCATTCAACTCCCACAGAATTTCATTTTCAATCTTCAGCTTTTCATGAATACACCACTGCAGTAACTGCAAACAATCCTCCTAGAATAGATAATGGATATATGTCATGCAACGAAAGTCCTGGGCTAGGAATTTTACCAAATCTTGAATCCTTAGGTAGCCCAGTTCTAAAATTGCACCCATAATATTAACTATAAATAGGTAACTCTTCAGTTTGTTCCAGTTAAAATTCAAAAATAACTTTATTAGTTATAAACGGCCCTTGAACTCTCAAGCGTTTAAAGCTTAATATTTAGCTATGACAATAAATTTTCCAAAAATTATTTCGATTTTAAGTGGCTATTTTCTGGCTCTAACAATTTGGACGATTAGTTCTACATTAACATATGCTTTAGGTACCCCTGCTAAATCAGCACTTGTTTTTGATCATGAAACTAGCGAAATGATCTTAGAGAAAAATCCAGATATTCCTATTCCCCCGGCTTCAATGTCAAAATTAATGACTTTAAACATGCTATTTGAAGCATTGAGGCAAGGACAAATAACTCTCGAAGATGAATTTTTAGTTTCCAGAAAGGCATCAAAAAAAGGCGGGTCAAAAATGTTCCTTAGGGAAGGTGAGAAAGTAACAATAAAAGACTTAATTCTTGGAATTATTGTTCTTTCGGGAAACGACGCTTGCATTGTTGCTGCTGAAGGGCTAGCCGGAACAGAAGAAGAATTCTCTAAAAGAATGACCCGTAGAGGAAAACAGCTGGGTTTGAAGAATTCTACTTTTAAGAATTCTACTGGGTGGCCTGATCCCGACCACAAAATGAGTGCTAGAGATCTTATAACCCTAGCGATTAGAATTCAGACTGAGTTTCCCGAATATTACAAGTATTTTGCAATAAAAGAATTCACTTGGGATAACATAACTCAAAAAAATAGAAACCCATTGCTGAATTCCGATATTAAGGCTGACGGCCTAAAGACAGGCTATACGAAGGAGGCAGGTTACGGTTTTGTTGGTGCAGTAGAAGAAAATGGGAGGAGAGTCACATTTATTTTGACTGGTCTAAGCTCAGTAAAGCAACGATTTAAAGAGGCAGATAAGATGGCCAAGTGGGCCCTAAGAGACTTCAATATCTTCACTTTGGCTAACGCAGGAGATGTATTTATTAATTTGCCCGTCTGGATTGGATCCGAAAATTCTGTAAACCTTGAAGTATCTGAACCAATTAAAGTGCTTGCTCCAGCTTACTCACAGTCAAGATTTAATGCAATGATCGTCACAAAATCCCCCTTATCTGCGCCCATAAAAAAAGGCGAGGTTCTAGGTGAATTGATAATAGATGTTCCTAGATCAGATGACATCAACCAATTCAAGAAGGTATCCTTTCCTTTGGTAGCAAGCCAGGAGATTGCAAGTGGCGGTATCATTTCGAGGTCTAAAGCGGCACTAGCAAAGATTTACTCTTTTTTATTTGGAATGGACAATTAAAAGTGAGAGGCCTGTTCATTACTTTTGAAGGCATTGACGGATCGGGGAAAACTACCCAAATAAATCACTTCGAAAAATATATAGCTGACAATGGAATTGACTATATAAAAACTAGAGAACCAGGAGGCTCTAAAGGGGCCGAAGAAATAAGATCATTACTGGTAAAAGGAAAAACATCTAGGTGGTCTCCAGAAACAGAACTTTTGCTTTTCTTCGCATCTCGTAGAGACCATATGGAGAAAACTATCACGCCCGCTCTTGAAGCTGGAAAGATAGTGATTTGTGATAGATTCACTGATTCTTCTCGGATTTATCAAGGTTTCGCCAGATCTGGAGCTGTTTCAAAAGTGGATGAACTCCATAAAATGATGATTGGCTTAGAACCAGATCTGACTTTTATCTTAGACATTGAGCCTAGGCTAGCTCTAAAGCGTGGTTTGGCCCGAAAGTCTGGAGAAGATAGATTTGAGGATTTTGGTGAAGAATTTCAGAAAAAAGCACGAAAAGGATTTCTAAAACTTTCCAAAGAATTTCCTATTAGATGTAAATTAATTAACGCAGATAGAGAGCCTTCAAAGATTTCCAAAGATATAATAAATCAATACAAAAACTTAGCTCAGGCTAAAATTTAAAAAAAGGGTAAAAAAATAGAAACAACGCTACAACCGTCCGGCCAGCTGCATGGACATGAAAAGCCTATTGAACAACTGGTAAATTATTATAATACAAGAAAGGTGCCTCAAAGTATTATTTTTTCCGGACCTAAAGGCATTGGAAAATCCAAACTTGCCTTAACATTCTCTGAACAGCTTATGCAAGATAAGAAGTCCATCACATCTCATGACTTGCTATCTAATTTTGCCGCAAGTTCTAACTCCAAAAAAGTATATATTTGCAAAAGAGAATTTGATGAGGCAACTAATAAATACAAATCTGCAATTAGCATAGACCAAATAAGAAAAATGAAAGAGTTTTTCTCCTTATCTCAAACAGAATATAATTGGAGAATTGCAATAATTGATGCAGCTGATGAAATGAATGAATCCAGCTCCAATGCAATCTTAAAGCTACTTGAAGAACCCCCAAATAAATCAATAATAATACTAATCAGCCACAATTATTATAGCCTCAAATCAACCATAATCTCTCGGTGCCAAAAAATTACATTGAAGCCACTAAGTGAGAATGAAATGGGTGAATTTCTAAGCAAAGAAGTTAACAATCAAGAAGAGATTAATCTAATCACATCATTATCTGAAGGAATTCCTTCACTCGCTTTAAATTTAACTAAAGAAGAAACACTGAACACTTATAAGCGATTAATTGATTTAGTTAGTAATACAGAAAATTCTCCCCAATCTCAAATTTTTGATCTAATCGAATCCCAGAAATTTGGAAATCAGAATGAAGTAAGTTTAGATCTTATTGATCTAATATTGATTTTAATTCGTAGGGTAATCAGAAGCTTGCTAAATGATGAAGAATTAGTAACTAATGATGTAGAAAGTCAAATGTTCGAAAAAATTGTTGATCAAAGTAACATGACAATAATTTTAGCAGAACTTTACCTAGATTTGGAACAAACAATAGCCAGAGCCAAAAGGATTAATATTGAAAAGGCTGATATATCTTTGAATTGCCTCACTAAGCTCAAAACAGTCTTTAGGGAAAAAATATGTCTATAATCTTACCAGAAATTGTAGACAGTCACTGCCATTTAGATTTTCCTGAACTAGTGAAAGACATAGATAATGTAATATCTAGAGCGAAAAGAAGAGGGGTATGCAAGTTTGTAACTATTTGCACCAAAGAGGAAGATCTAGAAAAAGTGATAAGCTTGGCAGAAAGTTTCAAAGAGATATATTTCGCTTTTGGATTACATCCCATGAATGTTTCAGGCTCAAGTAAAATCTCTTTAGAATCTTTGCTAGAAGCCGCAAACCACCCAAAAATGGTAGGTATTGGAGAAACTGGACTTGATTACTACTACACAGTGGAAACAAAAGAGCTGCAAATTGAAAGTTTAATAACCCATATAGTAGCGGCACGGAAAACAAACCTTCCCCTTATAATTCATTCAAGAAACGCCGATGAAGATATGGGGAATATTCTTGTAGGAGAATTTAACAGGGAACCCTTTAAGTGTGTTATGCACTGCTTTTCCTCGGGAGAAAAATTGGCTAGAGTTACAACTGACCTTGGATTTTACTTATCTATGTCAGGCATAATTACCTTTCCAAAAAGCGAAGACCTTCGAAAAATTTTTTCTAAAATAGATAAAAATCTTATACTATTAGAAACCGATAGCCCATATTTAGCGCCTGTACCAAACAGAGGTAAGAAAAACGAACCGGCATTTACAGCTGATACTGCAAAAGTTGGAGCAGAGATTTTTAAGCTAAACGAATATGACTTTAGGCGATTAACAACTGAAAACTTCTACAACCTTTTTGAAAAAGTAGGAAAACCGTAGCTTGGATAAAATTTTATTTACAGTATTGGGATGTGGAGCTTCAGGTGGAGTGCCTAGGCTTGGAAATAATTGGGGTGCGTGTGATCCAAAAAATATTAAAAATCAAAGACTTAGATGCTCCTTATTGGTTGAAAAAAAAGTGAATTCAAAAAAGACAGTAGCACTTATTGATACTGGACCAGACATGAGACAGCAACTTCTTAAAGCAAAGGTAGAAGACCTTGACGGCATAATCTACACCCACTCTCATGCTGACCATGTGCACGGAATTGATGATCTAAGGATGCTAGTATATAAGCGTCGTGCACGGCTCCCCGCATATGCTGATGAAACAACAAGTAAAAGGCTAAAGGAGGGGTTTGGCTATATATTTAACCAACCAAAAGGCAGCAACTATCCCGCCATACTTGACTTAAAAAAACTTAATAAACCAATTAACATAAATGGCCCTGCTGGGGAAATTATCTTTGAACCATTGGAAGTAAAGCATGGCGAAACTGATGCATTAGGATTTAAGATTGGAAATTTGGCTTATATACCAGACGTTTCAGAAATCTATAAAGAAACTTGGGAGAAAATTTTAGGCATAGATACCCTAATTATCGATGCCTTAAGATATGACCCTCACCCTTCGCATAGCCACGTGTCCCAAACCCTTGAGTGGATAGAAATGTTAAAACCAAAAAAAACTTATCTTATAAATCTAAATATCGAACTTGATTACGAAAAATTATCTCGTGAAATTCCTGAAAATGTTTCTGTATGCTATGATATGTTAAGGATAACTCAGAAAATCATATGATTTTTACTATCCTTGAAATTGTAGCACCTGTTTTTATTCTTATAATTATAGGGTACTTAGCGGCTCATCTAAAAATAATAGATGGAAAGGTTGGCAATGGAATAACAAAATTTGCACAACAAATTGCCCTACCATGCCTTCTTTTTATAAATATTGCTGAAATTAATTTCTCTGAAGCATCACCTGTATCAATGCTTTGGAGTTATTATATTGGGGCATCCTGTTGCATGTTGATTGGAACAAGTGTCGCATACTTCATCTTTAAATTAAGCCCCCAAGACTCAGTAGTATTGGGATTCTGTGCACTTTTCTCCAATGCACTGCTACTCGGCCTTCCTATAACAGAGCGAGCTTTTGGTGAAAGTAACCTTGCAGGAAACTATTCGATAATAGCGTTACAGGCCCCATTTTGTTATCTCCTAGGGATCACTGCCATGGAATTAGTATCAATTGAAAAAAGTACCTTTTATGAAATATTCAAAAAAATATTAAAAAATATCATGTCAAATGCTCTTTTTTTAGGAATCGCACTTGGGGTAGCCTTTAATTTAGGAAATTTAACATTACCAACATCACTTCAAGAGCCTGTAAATTTACTGGCAACCGCCGCGATACCGACGGCCCTATTTGGACTTGGTGTAGTTCTCCATCAATACAAATTAGTGAACAATATTAAAGAAGTATGTTCAATAAGCTCAATCTCACTATTTTTACACCCTGCGCTAGTATACTTTTTTGCTACGAATGTTTTCGAAGTCTCAGAAGTAAATTTAAGGAGTGCACTGATAACGGCGGCGATGGCTCCAGGAGTTAACGCCTATCTATTTAGTGTTCTTTATAATAGGGAAAGTCCACTCGTAGCCAGCACTATCCTTTTTTCCACAATCCTTGCTATTTTTACTTCGTCAGCCTGGCTATTATTTCTTGGGGCAACTTAGGAAAGATTATAGGATTTAAAGACCACAATTATTGTGATCACTAAATGTGATTACAAAATTAAACCTTCTCGATTTCCATTACTATATGTATATAATCCATGGCATGACCATCGGGATTACAAGCAACCTCATTTTCATAATTCTCATAAAAACTGTCAACAATCTGATCTATTTCCCCAGGGGATCTTCCTACTAGTGCTGTACGAAATACCGTTTCTGACCAACTTCTTGTTGTAGGGATCAGGCTTTTTGCGTACTCGGAAGGTGTCATATTGCTTTTTTTGTTCTCGTAATTTTCTCGGTAAGGGCATTTTGTTAATCTTGTTGAGCAAGAATTTAATCTGAGTCCGGCTTTTTCTACCAAACTATTACTTTCAGAGAATGGCCGACAGAACTCCTCTACGGTTCTATAATGTTGAGGAAACGTTGCAGAAATATATTCTTCTTCATTTATTATTCCGTTTTTCAGGTGCCCATACCAATGGTCACGAAACTTTTCAAACATTGAATGACCTCCAGTATTGCCTAAATATTGCCCCTTTTCATCTATACCAAAGTTTATGCATATAAATTTACCCCCAGGCATAAGTTCCTTTCCTCTAGCCAATAAAATTGCCTCCCAATCATTAAGTGCTTGTTCCTCGAATTTCATCTTTTCAGAAGAATTTGCGCCCACCATATGAACATGATCCTTAATTTGGCACGGTTTCTCAGATACATAATGCATTGCAGTTGCAGAAAAGCCCAAACATAAGGTCTCACTGGGCATAAGTTGTTTGTGAAAGCCGGTACCACATCCATGGACAAATATGTCATCGAACTTATCCTGATAAGCAAGCTCAGAATTTTCGCCCATTCCCTGCATGGATTTGAACAAGGTAGAAAAGTCATTGGATGCCAAGTCCGTATAAATCATCTCTATAGGTCGATTATCCCCACTCTCTCGAATTAATTGCACAACATTATACCAAAGCTCTTGGCTAGTTCCTCCATCAGCGCATCCGAAATCAGCAAACCTCAATATTTCTGAATTCGGAAGGCTATTTAGTGCCCTTTCTAACAATTTCTGAGTGGCATCAATAGCTATTTTCGCCCCAGCTGTTTTCTGAGAATAATATCCTGAACTCCTCATTGCTAACACAGACTGAGTATTTAAATTTTCTCCATTTTTCTTCTGCATCTTAAAATCTTCCAAAGCCGTTGAATTTATTCTTAAATTGGTTTTAAAATAACCACATAAGATGACAGTGTTCAATTGCAAAATCAGGAAATATAAATGAATACAGAAAAGAAAAAAATAGAACAAACAGTTCAAACCTATTATGATAGTATGTATTTTTCAGATGGAGACTTGGTCAGAAAAGTCTTTCATCAAGACGCTAAAATCACTGGATACTTAAGCAATAAACTACTTAGACAGTCCGTAGAGGATTTTGCTTCCTTCGTTGAAAATCAAAAGCCATCACCAAAGGAAAAAGAAGACAAAATTATTTTAGAAATCCTCTCACTGGACATAGGGAAAACAACAGCTGTTGCCAAAGTTAGAGACAATTACATAGGAATGATATTTATTGACACTCTTTCCTTAATAAAAATTGAAAACAACTGGCAGATCTATAATAAACTGTTTGAAGTAGATGGAAAGGCGTAGCCTGGCAGACAAGACTTTCTAGGACGAATGTCTAACTTTTGTCTCGTACACAATTTCCTTAGGAGTCAAAGAAGTGGGCAAGCGCGATTGTGCTGAAAGAAGCTTTCGAAACTCACTTATATGATCCTCATCCTTATATTCCCAAAATGAAACTACCTGATTTGGCTGAAAAATGCTTTGAGACATGGTAAATTTTTCCTCAAGACCAGCTTTAATTAAACCATCCTCGGTGCTTGCCCCAATGGAAAGAAATAATTCTGCATGCTCTAAATTTTGAAAAGTTCGTACCGCAACTCTTACAATTGCAATCAGTGCACCTTAAAAATCAATATAGTTTAATATTAAACTAACTATTCTCCGTTCTCACCTTCAATTATAGCCACTTTAGCCATAGCTTGCTCTTTTAACCCCTGCATAGCTTTTAAAACTTCAATTCTTTGGCCGGCTTCTTCTTTGTTAGGAAAAGTTTCTACTATAAATCCACTATTATCAGTAGACTTAAAAAGACGCCGGGTGTTCTGACCTTCTCCGTAAGATTTTGCCACAGCCTCAACTACTGACCACAAAGACGGTGCTAAAAGCGTAAAGGTTATAAGCCTTCCATACATTAACCGTCCCCCGCAAGCTGCATCGACGTAACATATGAATTAACACCGTCATGTGCTTTTTCATAAATCTTTTTGTATTCCAAAGATTCATATGCTCGAGACCAATGCATACTATCCCAAGTACCTGAAGATAATACTACAGCCGAAACTGCTTCAACATCAGAATCATTTTCAGCCTCTACTATGCTAAAAAAATTGAAACTCTCACTACTTGTAAACAAAAACTCCCTAATCTTTATATTAAATTGATCAAGCATAGGCTTTACAACATCTATTCTATTTTGAGGTTTACTAACCATCCCAGACGCATATTCTGAATTACTTCGCCCGTATACAATATAAGTTTTCATTTAAATTCCTCCATCCAAAAATTTGTCACTTAATAAATAGTTCAATTTCAATATCTAAAACTTTTTTATATCCTTAAAAAGGTTTAAATTAAGATTAATCAATTTGCATAACCATTTAGACATCAATCCAAAGAACTATGCAAATAAAGATTCCAATTAAAAATAGTTGCTTTATGGATTATAAACATCAATTTACCAAAGTGAGAACTTAAGCTTTAATAAAGGAAATAATCATCACTCAAAGCACTAAAATATCCAAACAGGTTTTGATAATTATTTTGGCTCAATTGCTCGGAACATCCCTATGGTTTAGCCCTAATAGCGTTATGCCACAGATTACAGAAGTTTGGGGTTTGGCCACTCATGATGTAGGCCTAATGACAAACTCAGTTCAATTTGGCTTTATTTTAGGGACCTTAAGCTTTGTTTTGCTAGGGTTTTCTGACAAGTATGACCCTAGCAAAATAATCTTTGCCTGCTGCTTAATTGGTGCCTTTACGAATTCATTAATAATATTAGAGCTAAAGAACTTTCAGATCATTTTATTTACCAGAATTGTCGTAGGTTTTTCGTTGGCAGGCATTTACCCAATAGGAATGAAGCTTATTATTACCTGGTCAAAAACATCGACCTCTACAAATTTAAGTTTGCTTGTTGGAATGTTAACTCTGGGAACTGCCCTTCCACATTTAATAAGGATGTTAGGTGTGAGCTTTGACTGGAAAGTCACTATATTAAGCACATCTATTCTTTCTAGCTTAGGAGGGATACTAATTTTGATCTTAGGCTCAGGTCCTTATTTAAAAACCTCTGCATATAAAAATTTACCCCTACTAAAAAATTTGAGGGCATTAATCTATAAAAAAGATTATATTTCGTCAGCCTTTGGGTATTTTGGACATATGTGGGAACTCTATGCCTTTTGGGCTTGTGTGCCACTTTTATTATTAAACATTCTAAACAACCCTTCTATAGAGCAGATTGCCGGTTTTTCATTCTTAATTATTGGTATTGGATGCATAGGATGCTTTCTTTCTGGAGTAATGTCAGAAAAATATGGCAGCCCACTTATTGCCGCATTAAGCCTGCTCATCTCTGGCTTGGTATGTTTATTATATCCTATCCTACCTTCCGACCTAGTTTTAATAAAACTTACTTTTCTCATTTTGTGGGGCTTTTTTGTTATTTCAGATTCACCACTTTATTCGTCCATTTCGGCCCAAGCTGCACCAAAAGATCTAGTTGGGACAGCCTTGGTAACTCAAAATTGCATAGGATTTTCCATCAGTATTATATCAATTTTCATTTCAACATATCTATTCCCTCTTATTGGAGAAAGGATTGCTTGGATTCTTTTACCGGGACCTGTAATAGGATTAATTTACTTTTGTAGATTAATCGGAAAGAACTACTAAATTGATTATGCAAATATTATAGAATTAGGAAGAAGACTGTTAATGAAAAGAAAAACTGCAGAAGACATTGTTAATTCCTTCAATAACCAAAAGTTCATGAAATTCTTGAATGCTGAAGTTTCTGTTAAAGAGCCAGGCAAGTGCCAAATATCCATTCAGCAGGGAGAAAATCTAACACAGCAGCATGGACTGTTTCATGGAGGTGTTATCTCTACTTTAGCCGACAACTCAGCAGCTTTTGCGGCCACCTCTTTAATGGAAAAAAATAGAGAACCTCTAACAATAGAATGCAAAGTAAACTTTATTGATATAGCCGATGGAGAAACACTATGGGCTGACGGAGAGGTTTTATCCGCTGGCAAAAGGATTTTTCATGCCGAATCAAAAGTTTACACAAGTGTAGCAGGTGCGGTTAAATTATGTGCTGTTGCATTAGTTACCATTAAATCAACGTTAAGAGTGGAAGAACTGTCACCTTAAGAATTATTTGATATCGTTTTTTTGTTTGTCAATTTTGTTTCTTTTAATCGGCAATCTGGAAAGAAAAAAAAATACCAGCACACCAATTAAAATTACTGCCCCCTCTAAAAGAACTAGAAATCCACCGCCCAAAATTGACCTCCTCAGTAAAAACAATTTAATTTAAAATTCTTTTTTTGTATAATAGAAAATAGTGGTTTAGCTTTGCAAATAGTTGAAGAAATCTAAGAACAATAAATGTACCTCGAATTAGAAACCTGTGAGGCTCCGATATTTTTAAATTTCTAATAGAAAAATGAATGAATCCCGCTATGGAAATCGTGACGATCGTAATCACTACCGACCATTTAAGCGCGTAGATTACCCTCCTCTATTCGTCTGGCCTCCTCAACCTATAAAGGGGATTCGATGGATTTTTTCCATACCCGGATACTTTTTTCCATGGAATATGATCTACGTACTTATAGGGATCAGTGCTTGGTACTTATTATCCCCACCTTTAGAAAACTTCTCCGAAATTACCTTAGAAAATATAAGCCTTTTATTCATGAGGAATTCTAGCTTTGTAGCTATCTATTTTGGCGCATTCCATGTCCGGTTATATATTCAAAAGAAGCAAGGAACATCATTTAAATTTAATCCTAATTGGCCAAATACAACGAGTAAAAAGTTTATTCTTGGAAATCAAAACTTAGACAATATCATTTGGACATTTGGAAGCGGAGTTGTAATTTGGACTTTACTAGAAGTTGGTATTCTGTGGCTCGCGGCAAACAATATACTAAATGTAATTTCTCCAACCGATAGACCATATTACTTTATTTTTATGATCCTAACTGTTCATTTGTGGCGCGATATTCATTTTTACCTCATTCATCGAGTCATTCACTGGGGACCCTTATACCGACATGCTCACTATATTCATCATAAGAATAATAACCCTGGTCCTTGGTCAGGGCTTGCAATGCACCCAACAGAGCATATTTTTTATTTTTCGTGTGTACTGTTTTACCTAATTTTTCCTTTCCATCCAGTATTTGCAGTTATAACCCTTGTGCATGCCGGTCTAAGCCCAGCACCGGGTCACGCAGGCTTTGAGCGCATGATTTTAAAAAATGCAGACTTTGATATTGATGCGCATGCCCATTACCTCCATCACAAGCACTTTGAGTGCAACTACGCCGATGGAATTCTTCCTTTGGACAGATGGTTTGGCACCTTTCACGATGGAAGTCTGGAGGCACAGGAAAAAATGAAAAAACGCCTAAAGGAACAGGCAGTGAGAAAAGAGACTAATACAGCTTGATCTACAAGTTAAGGTTAAAATTAATTGGCTGATAGACTAAAATAGGAAACAAGAATGTGCGTAAAGTAGGCTAAAAATAAAGTTACACTAATTGAAATTATCATAGACCCATAAAAACCAACTCTCTCTAACAGGAAAGGAAAAATTAAAAACATAGGTAGAGTTGGGATCACATAAACAAGAGTGAATAACGCGTGATTACCTATTTTTTTTTCTGGAACTCCTTCGAAATACATCCAAAATAAGACAAATAATGTAACCAAAGGCATTGCTGCTATAAACCCGCCAAGCAAGTCATTTCTTTTTGCAATTTCAGAAATTAAAACAATCAAACCGGCCGTAATTAATAATTTTATACCCATATATATCATTAGCCCCCCTCGGATCCCCTTTTTGAAGGATCATCAATGTTCACTGCTTGGTGAAATTTCGTAGTTTCGTACCTTTTAGAAATT
>Ga0208410_1001090_pt1 | contig 14532 bp, 15 predicted proteins | sample ETN02SmetaG_3_FD_185787 | JGI IMG/M metagenome (GOLD analysis project Ga0208410, IMG submission 185787) | Marine microbial and viral communities from oxygen minimum zone, Eastern Pacific Ocean - ETNP2014F10-02SV257 (SPAdes) (version 2) | ecosystem: Environmental > Aquatic > Marine > Oceanic ... | reverse complement strand
GTCATTCACCGATAATTCAGTGCCAGGTATTGAAATGATGATGGGACCAAGCATCGCTTATTCTAATTAATGTACACTTCTATCCCAACCTCAACCCGATCAAACAGATCCAATATATCTGAGTTGAACATGTTGATGCATCCTATAGACCTAGGTGAACCCAACTCATAATGATCTGGGACACCGTGAATGTAAATGTATCGCTGCATCGTATCGACATCCCCAAGCCTATTCTTTCCAGGTTCTTTGCCGCTCAGCCATAGAATCCTTGTTAAAATCCAGTCCTCTGAATCAGAGTTGATTTCATCATTATAAATCTGGCCCGTCGGCCTTCTCCCCTGAAAGATCATTCCCAATGGCTCTCCTTCTCCAATCTTGGCCCTAATGATGTGTTTTCCTCTTGGTGTTTGATGGCTGTCTTTTTCTTCTCCGGGCCCAAATCTAGATGTAGAAACCCTGTAATTTTTTGATCTGCCTTGATCCACTAACTTTAAAGATTGATTTAAAATTGAGATTTCAATTCGTTTCATTGTAGTCCAATGATCTTTCAAGCATCGCCAGATGATCTGGATTATAACTTCTAATATATTCAATCAATGCTTGAAGCCGTTTCTTTTTTTCATTGAAATCAATTTCTTGAGTCAAAATCTGATAATTCAGATGAATAAGATATGTATTAATGACATCCGACTCACAGTATTGAGCAATCTCAGCAAAAGATTTTTTTTCAAATAAATCCCAAACTTTTTTTCCTGAATCAAGGAGCTTGCCTGTTGAGCCCATTTGCTTGGAGAGGGTTCCAAGACCTTGAATCTTATCTGTTTGACCCATGCTAAGTTGATGTTTTAGATCCAGGTTTCTTTTCATTGATAATAAGGATTCTGCAGCACTCAATTCATAGAGCATGGAACGTATTTGGATGACAGGAATGTCAAAAACCAAGCCATTCCATGAAATCAGTCTTGATGTATCATCCAGCTTTTCATGAAAGGATTGGAGCATTTCTTTTTCTGATTGATCATCAATGGAAAATGTATTCATGCTTATTGCCTGATCGGAAACCATGAGAAATGATATTGTGATAATTTTATGCATATTCAGTGGCGGGAATTCAGATCCCGATTGTTGCAAGAATCTAAATGTCATAGCACGAATGATGTCCTCATCCGCCAGGCCATCAAGGTTCATATGTTGTCTGCCAAATTCCAGATCAGGAATTGTTTCAATATCAAAAATGACATCGGTCATGATTCTGTCTCAAAAATAACCATTGCAATTGACCATGGGTCGTCATCACTGATGCTCAAATGCGATGATCCTATACCTAAGGCATCAAATTTTTGTTTAATCTTATCTGTAAAATGCAACTGAGGTTGACCACTGGATTTTCGACTCAGGCCAAAATCCTTCCAATGGACACCATTTGAGAATCCGGTGCCCAAGGCTTTCACGGCTGCTTCCTTTCCTGCAAAAGCATTGCATAAATAACGTTCTTTATTCTCAGTACCCTGAAAAAGAACCATCTCATCATCATCGAGAATCCTCCGAGCAAAACGATCCCCATACTTTGCATAAAGAGACTGAATGCGAGTGTGGTTTACAAGATCAACACCGATGCCATAGATGCTCATTTTCTTGAAGATTTCATAATTGTCTTCATCTCTTTGACAGCCGCTGCCATCCCTGTGATCACAGACCTTGCAACAATGGCATGACCAATATTTAATTCAGTGATTTCTGGAATCGATGAAATAGAGGCGGTGTTCTGATAATGCAGTCCGTGTCCTGCATTCACTTGCAAACCTATCTTTTTAGCATGTTTCGCACATTCTTTGATGCGTTCAAGTTCATAATCCTGATCGCTTGGATTCAAGCTGTCTGCATAAAGTCCAGTATGAATTTCAACAGCATTGGCTCCCGCCATTAAACTTGATTCAATCTGTTTTGGGTCAGGATCGATAAACAATGAAACTCTAATGCCTGATTTTTTCAATCGTTGAATTGAGATTGAAAGTTGATCAATGTTTTGCATGACATCAAGTCCACCTTCAGTGGTAAGCTCCTCTCTTTTTTCTGGGACCAAGCAACAATCGTATGGTTTGAGTGAGCATGCAATATTGATCATTTCTTCCGTAGAAGCCATTTCTAGATTGACCCTTGAATTGGCTACAGCAACCAATCGTTCTACATCATGGTCTTGTATATGTCTTCTATCTTCTCTTAAATGAACTGTAATGCTGTCTGCTCCATTCTCTTCTGCAATTAAGGCAGCCTCTATTGGGTCAGGATAGTCGATTTCTCTGGCTTGCCTTAGTGTTGCGACATGGTCTACATTGACGCCGAGTAGTATTGATGATTCAGTATTCATGATGTCTTACGCTTCCTTTTGATAGTATAATAATACCATTCTTCAATGCGTGATTAAAAAATTGATTGCAATGAATAAATAACGCTTTTTATATATAAATAATGAATAAATTATCAGCATTCGCAACAGTCGATCCAATCAATGGAATGAATCAGAATTCACAGGCCCACTGTCAGAATTTGATCAGTGGGGAATGGAAAGACGATGAGAATGATCGCATCAAGATACCCGACCCTCTCAATGGCGAAGATTTTATTTTGGTTCCCAATACCTCGGATGCGACCGAATTTATAAAGAATCTCAGTAGTTGTCCAAAAAGTGGATTGCATAACCCGATAAGAAATGTGGATCGTTATGTGATGCTTGGTGATGTTTGTGCCAAGTCTGCAGAATTGATGAGAGATCCAGAGATTGAAATGTTTTTTGCAAAACTCATTCAAAGAGTAATGCCGAAAAGCACCGCTCAATGTCTGGGTGAGGTGAGAGTGACCAGAGTCTTCCTAGAGAATTTTGCTGGTGATGGAGTGAGATTCCTTGCGAGAGGATTCAGTAACCCTGGGGACCACAATGGTCAAGAATCAAAAGGTTATCGATGGCCATTTGGTTCGGTTGTCGTGATTGCACCATTCAATTTTCCTTTGGAAATACCTGTATTGCAATTTATGGGTGCACTGTTTATGGGAAATAGACCGTTGGTCAAATCAGATTCAAAGGTCAGCATTGTGTTTGAGCAATTTCTAAGAATGGCCATTCATTGTGGCCTGCCAGCTTCGGATACAGATTTCATTCACTGTGACGGAAAAAACATGGATCAACTGATTAAGAAAGGCAAAGATTCAATAAGACATCTCCAATTTACTGGCTCTTCAAAAGTGGCTGAACACCTTGCGTTAGAAATGAGTGGGAAAATTAAAATTGAGGATGCAGGCTTTGATTGGAAAGTTATTGGACCTGATTTCAAACCTGAATGGTTGGATTATGTTGCATGGCAATGCGACGAAGATGCTTATAATGCAACAGGCCAAAAATGCTCGGCACAAAGCATCTTATTCGTTCATAAAAATTGGTCAGAGCATTTATTACCAAAAATTAATGATCTCGCAAATCGAAGAAATCTTGAAAATCTTACTGTTGGACCGATACTCACATGGAACAATGATCAAATTCAGTCGCACATTGATGATCTGCTCAAGATTGATGGAGCAAGTGTTCTTTTTGGCAATGAGGAGCTTGAGAATCATGAAATACCAAAGATCTATGGTTCAATCAAGCCAACAGCTATCCAGATCCCAATAGAGCAATTACTTTCAGAGCATTTTGAGCTCATCACAACAGAAGTGTTCGGACCGTTTCAAATAGTGATCGTCTATGATGACAAGCAACTATCCATTGTTATGGATGCACTCGAGAGGATAGAAATGAATCTCACAGCGGCAATTGTTTCGAATGACGTGGAATTTCAACAAAAAATTCTTGGTAATACTGTCAATGGAACAACCTATACAGGCATGAGAGCCAGAACAACAGGTGCCCCTCAGAATCACTGGTTTGGCCCATCGGGTGATCCCCGCTCTGCTGGAATTGGAACGCCTGAAGCGATCATCAACACATGGAGCAGCCACAGAGAGATCATTCACGATATTGGTCCAATAAAAACTGATTGGACTACACCGGAGTCAAAATGACCATAAGTGATAATCAAAAGAAATACATGAATCAGGAATCCATTCACGGGCCTGATAACTATAAACCATTAGAAGTTGTGCTCTCTGAAGCAAAGGGAGTTTGGGTATGGGATGTTGATCGGAATAAATATCTGGATATGATGTCTGCTTACTCTGCAGTCAGCCACGGTCATGCGCATCCTGAATTGGTCAAAGTCTTTCGTGACCAATCCGAAACATTATCATTGACCTCTAGAGCCTTTTATACAAACACATTAGGGCCCTATCTTGAAACCATTACAAAAATGAGTGGGTTTGAGATGGCCTTGCCTATGAATTCAGGAGCTGAAGCAGTAGAAACTGCGATTAAGTCTGCCAGAAGATGGGCTTACCGATCAAAAAAGATTGAGCCGAATAAAGCCGAAATAATCGTTGCCGAAGGCAACTTTCATGGAAGAACAACTACAATTATCAGTTTTTCAAGTGAGCCCAATTCAAAAGATGATTTTGGACCTCATACGCCTGGCTTTATATCTGTTGAGTTTGGATCTACTAAAGCAGTTGAAGAGGCGATCAATGAAAATACTGCTGCGGTATTGTTTGAACCCGTACAAGGTGAAGGAGGAATCATTGAGCCTCCTCAGAATTGGCTGTCCGATGTAAGAAAACTTTGCGATAAAAATAATGTCTTGATGATACTTGATGAGGTGCAATCTGGACTCGGAAGGACTGGCAAATTGTTTGCATTTGAGCATGCAAATATAAGGCCGGATGGACTGATCTTGGGTAAAGCACTGGGTGGTGGCTTTATGCCGGTTTCTGTTTTCCTATCATCAGAGGACGTGCTGCAATGGATGAACCCAGGTTCTCATGGCTCTACGTTTGGTGGAAATCCATTGGGTTCTGCCATTGCCAAGAGATCATTGGAGCTCCTTTATGAGGAAGGCCTTATAGAAAACAGTCGAGTGATGGGTGAATACTTCAAAGATTCCTTATTGCAACTCAATTCAAAGATCATCAAAGAGATCAGAGGCAAGGGACTGTGGCTAGGTGTTGAGATTGATCCAAAATTTATCTCTGGCAAGGATCTTTCTAAACTCCTTCTCGAAAAAGGGATTCTATGTAAGGAGACTCGTGAGACAACAATCCGATTTGCACCTCCTTTGATCATTAAAAAAGATGAGATTGACTGGGCGGTTGAAATCATTGGAGATGCTTTTAAAAATATTGAAGGCAAAACTTAGTTAAAAGAATGACTTCACAATCGACGAATCATGTTTTACTGATTAGGCCTGCAGAATTCTACTGCAATGAGCAAACAATCGAAACCAATCACTATCAGATCAATGACCTCTCATTGTCACATGATGAAACACTATCGATGGCCATGGTTGAATTCAATCAATTCGAAAAAACATTAATCGATAATAATATTAAAGTGACGACCTTGAACGGAAATGTTGGTTGTCCAGATAATATATTCCCAAATTGGGCGGTCACATATTCAGATAAAAGCATGCATATTTTCAGCATGTTAGGGGAAAACAGACGCCTTGAGAAATCTCAAGATCACATAGATGCATTAACAGAAATATATAATCTTGATCAAGATTATTCGCCCTATGAAGAAAGAGGCCTGTTCCTAGAAGGCACAAGTAGCCTAGTGATGGATCGAATGAATAAAATTGCATACATGGGTATTTCTCCTCGATCAAATCTAGAACTCGCTGAAAAATGGTCTGAGAGGAATGGCTTCACACTGATTCCATTTGAAACGAAAAGTCATACTGGAGGAGCCATTTATCACAGCGATGTCATGATGTACATTGGAACAAATCTCGCTGTAGTTTGTCAGGACTCCATTGCTAATGGCAAAAACAAAGTCATCGAAAGCTTAGGTAAAACTCATGAATTAATGTTTATAACGGATTCTCAACTACTCAACTTTTGTGGCAACTGCATTGAAGTCAAGGATGATGAGAACCGCTTATGCCTCATCATGTCGTCAAAAGCACTTGCAGGCTATGATGATGCTCAGAGAAAGACACTGAATGAGTTTTATGATCGAATCATTCACTCAGACTTAACAACAATAGAAAACCATGGCGGTGGATCTGCAAGATGCATGATTATGGAGCTTTATTAACCGTTCACTGCCTGATTATAAAGATCTGGGTTGGTATCGCCCTCGGTTGAAATACAAAATATATTGGATGACCCGTTTAAACCAATGAGGTTATAGAAATCTGAATATTCCGGATCAGAACAAATCGTCTCAATAAAACCAGTGGTGACTGCCCCGCTCTCTCCGGAAACAATTGAATCATCTTTTGATGCTCTTTTTGATAATCTTCTCATTGCTTTTAGTGCAATATCATCATCACATGTAACGAAATAATCAGCAGTCTTCGTGATGATATCCCATGCGAGTATGCTTGGAATACCGCAGGACAAACCAGCCATGATGGTATTTAGTTCTTTTATAGGATGAAGGCACCCATCTCCTGCTTGAATTGATTTAAAGTAGCAAGCCGCGCCAGTGGGTTCGACCAAAATAAATTTGGGTTTGGGGCGATTGATTTTGCAAAATGCATCAAAAATTGAAGCAGCAAATGATCCCACACCGGCCTGCATGACAACATGACTTGGCCAGATGAAATTATCATCAGCTAGCTCATGCACAATTGTTTGGTAGCCGATCATGATGTCTTTGGGTATTTTCTGATAGTCGTCCCATGATGTATCTTGTATCAAGATCCAATCATTCTCGTCCGCCATTCTTGCTGCATATGCAACAGTCTCATCGTAATTTACTTCTGTCACCTCAGCATGAGCGCCGTGAGACTCTATGGCTTCTACTCGATATTGCGAGGTATCTTTTGGTAAATAGACTCTTGCCTGACAACCATAATTTTCTGCAGACCATGCAACAGCCCTTCCGTGATTGCCATCTGTAGCCGTTACAAATGTCATCTCATTGATTATGCTTTTATGCTGACTGACAAGCTTGTAATCCAAATCGGATTGCTCACTGCCAGTCTTTGAGGCGATGACTTTTGCCATTGCATACGATGCTCCAAGTGATTTAAAGGCATTTAAATTAAAACGTTTGCTTTCATCTTTGATCTGAAAACTATTTAGATTCAAACTTCTTGAAAAATCATTTAATTCTATCAATGGAGTTTTTGAATAATTAGGCAACGTTTGATGAAACTCTCTGCACTCTTCTGATTCCAATTGACTGGTATAGGTCTCATCCCTAAAAGGATTGCCTATCAGCTTAATACGATGGCTCATAAGGTTTTATTTGAAACGATCAGCAATAAGACAAAGAATCTCATACATCATGGTCGCTCCAACTAGAGCTGTATTGCCAGTTTGATCAAAAGGTGGGGCAACCTCAACGACGTCCGCACCAATGAGGTTGAGGCCATTTAAGCCTCTGAGCAATGTTTGTGCTTCAATGGTTGTGATTCCACCAACCTCGGGCGTGCCTGTTCCTGGTGCAAAAACAGGATCAAGCCCGTCTACGTCAAAAGAGATATATGTGGGCCCGTTGCCCACTACCTTTAATGCTTCTTTGATGACTTCCTTAACGCCAATTTCAAAGAACTCTTCCATGAAGACAACGCGCATCCCAGAATCTATTGAAAAATCAATGCCATCCATAAAATTCTGAGCGCCTCGTATACCGATCTGGATGGTTCTCTTCGGGTCTAAAAGGCCGTCTTCAACTGCCAACCTAAACGGTGAACCGTGATGAAATTTTGAGCCCCATATTTCGCCCCAAGTGTCTGTATGAGCATCAATATGAATCATTCCAATCGGACCATCACTGGCAATGCCCTTAAAGATTGGATAGGTGACTGAATGGTCTCCACCAACGCTGATTGGTATGACTCCTGATTTTTTCACCAATCCAAAAAATTCGGTTATGTCTTCGTTCACTGCTTGATGATTGAATGGTTCTGAGAAGGCCACATCACCTAAATCAGCAATGGTTGCAATATCAAACGGGCTCACTCTATTGATGTGATGCATGGTTCGCATCAAGCTGGACTGATTGCGAATCTCTCTAGGCCCATGTCTTGCTCCAGCCCGGTTGGTGACCCCTCCATCGTATGGAATGCCGATTAAACCGATATCAATGTCTTTCAACGACTTCGCATGAGGTGTCCTCATAAAAGTTGGAATACCGGAATATCTTGGCTCCAGGTTTCCCACATACTCTTTGCCCGTTACGGGCGACTTAAATGTTGTTTTTTTTGTCATGAAATAAATCGTTATAATGTTGGATTCAATCATATAACAAAAGTGGGTAAATAGTTTGAATCTTAAGAAACTAGATTTACATGGTCTGAAGCATCATGAAGTACCAATCAAGGTCGAGAACTTTGTGCTTCTTAATCAACAATCTCTACCGCTTGAGATTGTATGCGGGAAGAGTCAGAAAATGATTGAGATTGTGACAAATGTTCTTGACGAGATTGAGTGTGAGAGCTATATCATCAAAGATTTTGGAACCATTATTGTTAGAAAGATATAAAGACTAGTTATCTCCTTTTATGGATTTATACATTTTTTTTGTCATCAACTCCTTTCCATCAAGGTGAAAGTGAATTGTTTGTCTGGTTAATTTCTTAGCCGCTATTAATGTGTCGCATTCTGAGAAATTCATTTCTTTTATGCTTTTAATCTGGACTCCTGAATACTTCTTCATTTGAGAATCTTTGGGCAATAAGTGAAACCCTTGTTCAGGTTCATACCGATAGTATTCATTGGTACTGATGCTCTTGGAACTCAACGCTTCTGTTTCAAAATTAATTGCATACCCAATCTCTTCAAGCAATTTAATTTCAAACATTCTCAATAGCGGCTCATGCTCATCGGATACGCTGAACTGTCTTAATGCATCATGATAGATCTCAAAAAGATCAGGATATGGATCTGCGTTGGATAAAAAGTGAAGAATGAGTTCATTCATATAAAGTGCGAATAAAAAATCATCGGGCTGAATCAATGATTTATGATGCTGGACTGCCTCAATATTTCTGAGTGTTTTAAGCTGTGAACGTCCAGACCATGAAGCATTCAGAGGCATAAAAGGTTGCATAAAAGACCTGAATTTTGACTTGGGCCTCTTGGAACCTTTGGCAATAACATCAACCCTTCCATGGTTTCTAGAAAATAAGTTTAAGATTTGACTCGTTTCGGAATATGGCCTCTGATGAATAATAAAAACAGGCTCATTTTCAATGATTAGTCTGCCCGTCATGGCTATTGTTTTCGTCCTGGTTTTACGACTTTTATATATGTGGACAAATAGACTTGTCGGTCGAGTATTTTTTCAATCTCTGCTCTTGCTTGCGATCCAATTCTTTTTAATAAGTGGCCCTGTTTGCCAATGATTATCTTCTTATGTGCTTGTTTATTTACAAGAATAGCCATTTCAATTAAGAAAATTTTTCCCTTGTCTTCGAAAGTCTCAATCACACAATCAAACCTATATGGAAGTTCATCATTCAGATTCTCCATGAGTCTTTCTCGGAGTGCTTCGGATATTCTAAAATTCACATCTTGGTCTGTTGATGTCTTTTCATCATAATCCAGAACCTTATTTGGAAGATGCCCCTTGATGACATCAATCAATGAATCCAGATTTTTCTGATATTTTGCTGAGACAGGTATGACATCTGAAAATGTATCTAAATATGAGTGTTTCTTTAGAAAATCCAAAATCTTCGTTTTGTCTTTGAAGCGGTCAACCTTGTTCACAACATGAATAGAGGGGACGGACTGTGTTTTGACCTGATCAAGCAACTGATCATCGGTCTTGGTCCATTTATTAGCCTCAGAAAGCATCACGATGATATCGGATGAGGCCAAAGCATCCACAACGGATTTATTAAAGGTCTTGTTTTGACTTGCTATTTGCTTATTAGAAATCAAGCCCGGTGTATCAACGAGAATGATTTGTGAATCATCGTCATTGAGGATGCCGAGAATATTCTGAACAGTGGTTTGCGGTTTAGAGGTCACAATAGTCACTTTTTCGCCGATCAATGCATTGATTAAAGTCGATTTACCGACATTGGATCTCCCAATGATTGCTACATAGCCGCTCTTTTTTTCATTCGTCATTCTTTTATGAAGATTTCTAGTGCTTTCTCAGCAGCTTGTTGTTCTGCTGTTTTTAAATTTTTACCGATGCCATTTGTCATTAGATTGATTGAAGAAACAATGCATTCAACCTCAAATGTTTGTTCATGCTGCTCGCCGTGTGTTTTTATAAGGTTGTATCGAGGGAGCTCTATGTTGTTTTCTTGTAACGCTTCTTGAAGCGCACTCTTCGAGTCTTTAAAAAGATCATCAGGGTGAATGTCGCGAATCATTTCATTAAAAAGCTTTTGAATCATGGTTCGCACTTGCTTAAATCCGCCATCAATATATACAGATCCTATCAAAGCTTCCAGTGAGTCTGAGAGAATCGAGTCTCTGTTTTTTCCAGTGGACCTTTCTCCCTTGCCTAAAATGAGGTGTTTATCCAATTCGATCTCTCTAGCAATCGTAGCGAGTGCTTTCTGATTGACAAGATGTGCTCTTATTCTGCTCAGCCTTCCCTCTTCTAATTCTGAGAACTGATTATAAAGTGTTTCACTGAGGACCATGTCTAGTACCGCATCACCAAGAAACTCTAATCTTTCATAGTTCTCACTCGAATGGCTGCGATGAGTCAATGCACGAGACAGTATTTGAGGATCATTAAAAATATACTGGAGTTTTTCTTCAAGCCATCTATGTTCTTTTTTAGAAATCAAAACCAATCTGATTTATTTGATTTTGTTGCCAATCCTATTCCACTTTGGAAAGGTTGAAAAATCCCAATTGAACCATATTCTTGTCGCTGAGCCGACCACGTGATCAATTGGCACAAAGCCTGGACAATCATAGCGACTGTCTGTGCTGTTGTCTCGATTATCGCCCATCATAAAATATGAGCCCTCTGGAACAGAGTAAACACCTTCTCTGCCTCTTCGGGATGGGGTGAGAAGCAACTGATGATCCGCTTCATTGATCACTTCGTCATATACATGTGAGCCATATTGTTTGGGATTCTTAAACACAGAATCATAACTCGAAACAATTGGTTCACCATTAATGCTGAGTTGCTTATTCTTATAGGCAATCTCATCACCTGGTAAACCAATCAGTCTCTTGATGTATTTAATGTCTCGATCACATGGGAAGTCGAAGACTACAACATCGCCTCTTTTTGGTTCGTTATTGGTGATGATCGTTTTTCCAGTCAAAGGCATTCTGATGTTATAGGCAAACTTATTGACCAATATAAAATCACCTCGCTCAAGTGTTGGCATCATGGAGGCCGATGGAATTCTAAATGGCTCATAAGCAAATGATCGAAAGAGAAATATAAGAAGCAAAATTGGGAACATGGCTCCACAAACTTCATAAAACTCAGAGTCTTTCTTTAAAATTTGCTTACCAATCAGCCAAGAAAGTCCAAGGAAAAGTGTTATAAAAAATAGTATTGTCTGAAAATCAAATATCATTTGAGCATTATAGATTGGAATTGTGTTGAATCTGTGATTTTTATAGAAAAATCAGTCTTTTTTCATAATGGATAAAAAAGCTTCCTGCGGAATCTCAACAGCACCAAATTGCTTCATCCTCTTTTTTCCAGCTTTTTGCTTTTTGAGCAATTTCATTTTTCTGGTGACATCTCCTCCATATAATTTTGCAGTGACGTTCTTCCTGTATGCTTTGACATTACCTCGTGCAATGATCTTGCCACCTATTGCGGCCTGCAAAGCCACCTCAAATTGTTGTCTAGGTATGATCTTTATCAATCGATCTATGATTTCTCTACCTCTGGATACGGAATTCAATTTATGGATGATCACAGAAAATGCATCCACTCTTTCATGATTGACTAGAATATCGAGCTTTACCAACTTATCGGGCTGAAATTTCAGGAATTGATAATCAAACGATGCATAGCCTTTTGAAATTGATTTTAAATGATCAAAGAAATCCAATACAACCTCTGCCAATGGAAGCTCATAATCAATCACAACTTGTCTTCCAAGGTATTGAATTCTTTTCTGTATTCCCCTTCTGGATTGACACAACTGAATCACATTGCCAACAAACTCCGGAGGCAATAACAATGTTGCTTCAACTATGGGCTCTCGTATTTCTTTTACACTATTCATCTTTGGGAGATCATCTGGATTATCAATTTGTAAGACTTCTCCATCGGTTTTAACCACCTCATGAATGACTGTAGGAGACGTGGTTACCAGATCTAGATCGTATTCTCTTTCCAATCGTTCCTGAATGATTTCCATATGCAACATTCCGAGAAAACCGCACCTGAATCCAATGCCCAGTGCAGAGGATGACTCAGGCTCAAAATGCAAGGATGCATCATTGAGTTTTAATTTATCCAATGCCTCCCTAAAGGCCTCTAGATCCTCCGAGACTGCTGGAAAGAGCCCAGCAAAAACTCTGGGTTGTATCGATTTGAATCCTGGTAAGGATTTGGGAGTTGGATTTTTAAATTGAGTAACAGTATCTCCAACAGGTGCTCCGTAGATGTCTTTCACACCGGCAATCAAATATCCGACTTCACCCGATGTTAATGTCTTTTTTTCTTTTTTCTTCGGTGTAAATACTCCGATGTCATTCACAATAAAGCTCTGACCCGTTGACATTATTTTAATCTTTTCTCCCACTGATATTGTCCCTTCAAATATTCTTATGAGAGAAACAACTCCGACGTATTGATCGAACCATGAATCAATTATGAGTGCTTGAAGGGGTTTATCATCATTGATTACTGGAGAAGGGATCGTTTTAACAATCTTCTCCATCAAAAACTTAATGCCTTCCCCTGTCTTAGCACTGATCAACGCTGGGTCAGAGACATCAACACCTATGATTTCGTCAACATCGTTTAAAACTTTATCTGGATCTGCTGCAGGGAGATCAATCTTATTGACCACAGGAATAATTTCCAATCCTTCTTCGATGGCGCTGTAGGAATTTGCGACACTCTGTGCCTCAACCCCTTGAGAGGCATCAACAACCAATAGTGCTCCTTCGCATGCTGCAAGAGATCTGGAAACTTCATAAGAAAAATCAACATGCCCAGGGGTATCAATCAGATTAAAAATATAATCATCGCCATCTTCGGATTTATACTCCAATGAAACGGATTGTGCCTTAATGGTGATGCCTCGTTCTTGCTCAAGCTCCATGCTATCAAGAACCTGCTCTTTCATTTCTCTGGCTTCAAGGCCGCCACACAACTGGATCAATCGATCGGCAAGTGTTGATTTGCCATGATCGATGTGTGCAATAATCGAAAAATTTCTAATTTTCTTCATTTAATATGGAATGATTCTGTTGAGCCCAAGATAATTCTTATCACCTGGTAAACAGAAGTGTCGCTTATTCCCTTGGGGTTTGCAAAATAATCGATGATTGTTGGATCTTGCTCAGTGAGTATTTTCTTGAACGATTCCTGATTTTCTTTTGTGGCTGTAATGTAATGATTTTCAAAATAAGACAGAAGAAGGTAATCCAACTCTTTCGTACCTCTCCTGCATCTCCATTTGATCCTTGAAAGATCGTGACTTGTATCACTCATTCAAATCTTCGGTAGCAATCATCTTCTTGATCTCTGCAATTGCCTGACCTGGATTCAACTCCTTTGGGCACGCCAAAGAACAATTCATAATGGTGTGACAACGATAAAGCTTGGATGAATCATTGAGATCTTTTAGGCGTTCTTTTTTGGCATCGTCACGACTGTCTTGAAGCCAGCGATAAGAAGCGAGCAATGCTGCAGGTCCGAGATATTTATCCCCATTCCACCAATAACTGGGGCAACTGGTGGAGCAACAAGCACAGAGTATGCAAGCTGAGGGTTGATCTATCTTTTTTTGATCTTCTTTGCTTTGAAGTCTCTCTGATCCCTTAGGTGCAGGAGTATCTGACTTAAGCCAAGGCTCGACTGAGGAATATCCTTCATAAAAATTGGTTAAATCGACCACTAGATCCTTCACGACATCCATGTGTGGCAATGGGAAGATGCGAATATCTCCTTTTAAGTCTTTGATTGGTTTGATGCAAGCCAAAGTATTGACGCCATTGATATTATGCGAGCATGATCCACATATACCTTCCCTGCATGATCTTCTAAAGGTTAATGAGGAATCATAATCAGTCTTAATTTTAATCAGTCCATCCAAAACCATTGGTCCGCATTTATCCATATCGATTTCATAGGTATCGACGTGTGGATTTTCGTCATCGGAAGGATCGTATCGATAAACATGAAATTTCCTCAGATTCTTAGCCGATTTATCGGCGCTGAAATAGTTACCTTTTTCCATTTTTGAGTTTTTCGGTAAGGTAAATTCCGCCATGATCTCTCCTTTAATAAACCCTTGCTTTTAGAGGTATAGATTCTAC
>Ga0208410_1001081_pt1 | contig 14573 bp, 8 predicted proteins | sample ETN02SmetaG_3_FD_185787 | JGI IMG/M metagenome (GOLD analysis project Ga0208410, IMG submission 185787) | Marine microbial and viral communities from oxygen minimum zone, Eastern Pacific Ocean - ETNP2014F10-02SV257 (SPAdes) (version 2) | ecosystem: Environmental > Aquatic > Marine > Oceanic ... | reverse complement strand
TTCGACGCGTTCGAGCTCTTCCCGATGCGCCTTCTTGAGGGCGACGACGCGTTGCTCAAACTGGATTTGAGCGTCGCGTATGGCGTCGTTCAGCTGTGCAGCGCTCACAGTCGGGCTGGCGGTCGCGGACCCAGTGGACGCGCTCAACGCACGAATCTTAGCCTCGAGCGCCGCCTTCTCCGATTGAAGCTCGGCGACGGCGTCGATGAGTTCTCTATCACCGTTGGAAGCCACCTCTAGCTGCGCAGCTTTCTGGACGCGCTCGATCTCTTCCCGATGCGCCTTCTTGAGGGCGACGACGCGCTGCTCAAACGCAATCTGCGCGTCGCGCACGGCGTCGTTTAGTTGAGACGCACTGACACTCGTTGTTGTCGCACTCGATGCACGAAGTTTTGCCGTGAGCATCTCGTTTTCGGACTTCAACTCTGCCACTGCCTCAACGAGCTGCTCCTCAGCGTAGAGCTTCTCATCTTCGAGAAGGCGAGACTGTTCCTCCAGTTGCTGCTTCAAAGCGCCAATCTGCGCGTCAGTTTGAGAAGTGGCATTGCGGTCAGCGGCGCCGCTGGATGCAGCCTGCTTCAATGACTCGATGGTCGCGTCGTATTGTTCCTTGGACTTCTTCATGTCAGCCAACTGTGCCTCGAGCCGCGTGACTTGCGCGCGGAGCGCTTCGCGTTCGGAATCGGATTCGGCGCCGGAGGAAAGCATGGTTTGCTTCGCCGCAGCGATCTGGCCGCGCAAATCGCGTTCGATCTCGGCGCGTTCATCTAATTGCTTTTGCAATTGACCGATCTCTGCGGACAGGTCGGCACCCTTACCCGCGACTTGCTCTTGGAGGCGGTCAAGTTCAGTCTTGTCTGCGGCGACGCGTTCCTGCAGTTCACGGATCGATGCCTCGAGCTTTTCCTTCTCATCGTTCGCAACCCCTTGAACTTGCGCGACGGCGCGCACGAGCATTTCTTCATATTGAGCTCGCATGGATTCGATATCTTCCGTACCCTTGAGCTGCTCGCTTTGGAGTTGATTGGCGATATCGGTGCGCTCCGCGTCAAATTGCGCCAAAATTTGCGCCTTTGCGGCCTCGCCCGCGTCGAGCTTAGCGATGGCGTCGCGCGCGCGGTCCTCTGCCTCTGCGACCCGTTTACTCGCCTCAGCTTCCGCATCTTCGAGCGCGCGTGCGTGCGCCTCAGCCGTCGCTTTGATGGACATCTGATGCGCCTCCTCCAGCGCGCGAATGCGATCCGAAGAACCATCCCTTGACGCGCTTACTCGCAGTTGTTCAATCTCAGCCTTGTGAGCATTCTTCAGAGCCACGACTCTCTTTTCAAAATCAATCTGAGCGTCGCGAATCGCGTCGTTCTGTTGCGCGCTAATCGCAACTTCACGCGCAGCAATCTCACCCCTGAGCTGTGCGATGATGGGATCTTCGCTCCGAGTCTTTTCAGCCGCGCCCTTGCGCATTTCGGACTCGTACAGCACTTTCAGAGCGCGTCGTTCTCCAGACGCGCTTCGCATCGCGCTCGCGTGCTTCGCTAAAAGGTTGCTGATTTCGGCGTCGGCTTCCGCGCGCACCTCGGCAATCTTCGAAGCGAATTCATCGCGCGCGGTCGAGGTATCCTCAATCTGACGCGGCGATGGCTTTGCGTCCGCATTCGTAGCCGATCGAGCCTCTTCCAACTTGGCGGCAAACTCAGCTCGTTCTCGAATGATTCTGGCGGAGTAAGAAGAGCAAATGGCTTTCAGTTGATCCTCTAAAAACGTCAGGCGCTCGCCAGACGTCACTTTCGCCAGAGCCAACGCGGAGCGTAAATTTACGACGTGCACGCGCTCGAGATCTCGCGCGGCGCGATACTTGTTGGCTTCGCTTCGACCGAGTTCTCGCTCGGCGCGTATTAAACCGCGCGCGGCTCGAAGCTCGACCTCATGCTGACTCATCATGGACTTGTTCACCTCTTCGGCTTCACGAAGCGCGCTCTCGGCAACGTTAAGAGCGTTCTGAAGCTTCGCGATGCTCGCCTTCAGCGTCTCCGCCTGCGCTGCAAAGGCTGCCTCCTTGGCTTTGATCTCATCTTGGTGATGACGTTCCATCTCTGCGATCACCTTTTGGAGTTGTTGATTCTGCTCGTCGCCATCTGCGGCGCCCGACAAAGCCTCGTCGCGCAAAGAACCGAGTTTCACTCCCGTCAGAGAACGCTTAAAGTTGTCGTTGAGCGTTTTCAGTTCGTTGTTCTTCTCCACTTCCATCCGTCCGAGCTTTGCCATTTCATCCTCAAACTCGAGAATCATCGACTGACGCAATCTCTCCAGGCGTCTGATCGAGCCGCCCGAACCCTTTGCCTTCGACTTCGTCGACCCGCCTCCGCCGCCAAAGCGAGGAAGACTCGCCCCCGACGCGATGGCGACGGTCGACGCGGCGGACAAAACTCCCGCCACGGCCGCCACCTTTGTGACGCCTGATGGAAGAGACATCACCTTGCCTGTTCGAGAATCCTTGATCTGTGTGTCCTCTGTCGGTTTCGCCATCTTATCCACGTTTTCGTCGCGCGGCCTCTTCTCCCCAACCGTCGACGTCTGCGCGCCCGTCGCCGGCGGCGGACAAACCTTACCGCCACCGAAACTCTTTGCCCCCAGGAGCGCGGCGGCGGTCGCCACACCGGCATAGATAACTTTCGTCTCGGTGTCTGACACCAGCCCTCGCGCGAGTTCACCGACCCGCGTCGCTCCGATGGTGCTGGACGTCGTCTTCGACGTCTCCGTGGACGTCGTTGTGACGGTGGTCGTGACGGTCGTCTCATCCGTGGTCTTCGCCTGCGACACGACGACGGACTCGGCGATCGCCTCTTCCATCTCATCATCGTCGTCGTCGTCGTGATCGTGCGAGTCCTCGTACTCTTCGTACGCCGCCTCTGTCATCCACGCGAACGACGCGAACCCCGGATATCCGTCGAAACCCGCCATGCCAACCTTCCCCGCGCCCGGTCTTCGCCCCGTGTCGACGACATCGTCATCCTCCTCGTTCACGTCGTCCACGTCGAACGAGAACGCGACCTCACGTCTCCCACCCCCGAACGCGATCGATTCTCGAAACCTCTCGTCTCGGCGTTCGTCGTCTTCGTCTTCGTCTTCGTCCCGCGCCGACGCCGCACCCACGATTCTCACCGCGCGTCGCGCCCGCCCTCCATCGCTCGTCACCACTTTCGTCTTCACCCCTCCGCGCACCGATCGCGCGGTTTCACACCACCGATCGCGTCCGCTCGCGACGGATCGTCCCGCCGTCGCCGCCGGCGTCCGTCCCGTCCACGCGCGTTCGCTCACCATCGCCCCCCTTCACGCGTTCGCTCCACCCGCGCGTTCCCTCGACGACGCGTTCCGATTCACGCGTACCGCCACCTCCCCCTTCGGCGCGATTCACCCGTCGACGCTCCGAGACGTCGTCGAGTCGTCCGATCGTTCGATCGAAATCGAAATCGATGCGTCGACGAAACGGAACGGAACGGATGAATGAATGAATGAATGAACGCGCCGCTCTTCCTCGTCGATCGTCTCGCGCGTCCGTCGCTTTCGTCGCGTTCGACTCGACCTCGTTCGCCCTCGCTCGCGCGCGTCGAGTTCCCACGTTCCCGGTCGACGTCGACCGAAAGATTCGCCAATCGAATGCATGCATGAATTCATCAATCAATCGCGTCGGGGCTGGATGCATCGCGCGCATGCGGGGGGGGGACTCCGTGGGGAGTCACACACCCCCGATTGAGACGGATCGAGCGCACACACGACAGAAAGACCGACGGACGGACGGTCCATATAGTACATTACACACGCGGATCATGATGAGTGGCGCACACTCGACCGAGACGCGCGCGCGCGCGCCATCATCATCGCGACGACGACGACGCCCCGGCGGCGCGACGCATCCCATCGCATCACATCTCGACGACGATGATGGCGTCGACGACGACGATGCTGGCGACGATGAAACCGTCGAGATCGATGCGCGCGATGACTGGACGCGAACGCGAACGCGCGCGACGCGGTGCGGTTCGAGGGCGTCGGTCGACGACGACCGCCGCGGGACGCACCATGTACGATAAGATCATCGAGGACCACAAAGTGCGCGCGCAGGAGGACGGGACGCTGTTGTTGTACATCGATCGACACATGATTCACGAGGTGACGTCGCCGCAGGCGTTCGAGGGATTGCGAGGGGCGGGGCGAAGGGTGAGACGACCGGATAATACGTTGGCGACGGTGGATCATAACGTGCCGACGAGCGACCGGAGCGGGTTCGAGAGCGCGGAGACGTTCATCGAGGAGATGGATTCTCGCGTGCAGGTGTTGCAGTTGGAAGAGAACGTCAAGGAGTTTGGAGTGACGTATTTTGGGATGGATGATAAGCGTCAGGGGATCGTGCACATCATCGGACCGGAACAGGGGTTCACGTTGCCGGGGACGACGGTGGTGTGCGGGGATTCGCACACGGCGACGCACGGGGCGTTCGGTGCTTTGGCGTTCGGTATCGGGACGTCTGAGGTGGAACACGTGCTCGCGACGCAGACTTTGTTGCAAAAGCCGTCCAAGAACATGCGCATCACCATCGACGGTGCGCTCGGTGACGGTGTGACGAGTAAGGATATCATTTTGCACATCATCGGCGTCATCGGCACCGCCGGCGGGAACGGTTCCGTGATTGAATTCGCGGGTGAAGCCATTCGTTCGTTGTCCATGGAGGCGCGCATGAGTATCTGTAACATGGCCATCGAAGGCGGCGCGCGCGCGGGCATGATCGCCCCGGATGAGGTGACGTTTGAATACTTGAAGGGTCGTCCGATGGCGCCGCGCGGCGACACCTGGAACCGCGCCGTCGAGTACTGGCGATCCCTCGCCTCCGACGCGGACTCTTCCTACGATCGCGAGATCGTCATCCCGGCGTCTGACATCGAACCCACCGCGACGTGGGGTACGTCCCCGCAAGACGTCGTCGGCATCTCTGGCGTCATCCCGGACCCGGCGGATTTCGACGAGGCACGCGGTAAATCCATGCAACGCGCGCTCGATTACATGGGTCTCACGCCGGGCACGAAGATGCAAGACATCACCGTCGACAAGGTGTTCGTCGGTTCGTGCACCAACGGTCGCATCGAAGACATTCGCGCCGTCGCGGCCGTCGCCAAGGGCAGAAAGGTGGCGGACGGCGTGTACGCCATGGTGGTTCCGGGTTCCGGCATTGTCAAGGAGCAAGCCGAGGCGGAGGGTTTGGATGTCATTTTGAAGGAGGCTGGTTTCGACTGGCGCGAACCGGGGTGCTCGATGTGCCTCGCGATGAACCCGGACAAGCTGTTGCCGGGCGAACGATGCGCGTCCACGTCTAACCGCAACTTTGAGGGTCGCCAAGGTAACGGCGGTCGCACGCACTTGGTGTCGCCGGCGATGGCCGCCGCCGCCGCCGTCACCGGTAAGCTCACCGACGTGCGCACCTTGGGTTCGGGCGCGGGTTTGACCGGCGACGACGCGCCGGGTAAGCTTGAGAGCAAGGACTTCTTGTCCGACGCCTTGGTCGTCGCACCGGCGCCGACGAAGAAGGATGGTGGCGCCACGGGCGCGGGCGGCATGGCCAAATTCACCACCATGAAGGGCGTCGCCGCGGCGATGGAGTTGCAAAACATCGACACCGACATGATCATCCCGAAGCAATTCTTGAAGACCATCAAGCGCACCGGTCTCGGCGTCTCCGCCTTTTACGAGATGCGTTACGACGAGCAAGGCAACGAACGTCCGGATTTCGTCTTGAACCGCGCGCCGTACCGCGACGCCTCCATCTTGGTCGCTGGTAACAACTTTGGCTGCGGTTCCTCCCGCGAACACGCGCCCTGGGCCATCAACGATTTCGGCATCAAGTGTATCATCTCCACCGCTTTCGCCGACATCTTCTTCAACAACTGTTTCAAGAACGCCATGTTGCCCATCGTTCTCGACGAGCCGACGGTGAACGCCCTCATGGCGGACGCCAACGCCGAGCAAGAGCTCGAGATCGACCTCCCCAACCAAGTCATCATCCGCGCAAACGGTGAGAAAATCCCCTTCGAGGTCGACGCTTTCCGCAAGCACTGCTTGATCAACGGGTTGGACGACATCGGTCTCACCATGCAACAAGACGCCGACATTTCCTCCTTCGAAGCAAAGCGCTCCGATCTCTACCCGTGGCTCAACGGCGCCGGCTACGACGCCGCCCAGTCTCCGGCTCGTTGAGGCGGCGCACCGCGCTCTCTCACCGACCGACCGACCGACCCTTCCTCGATTCGTCTAGTCTCGTGCCCACCGCACGCACTCATTTATTACCATCGTATGACTTTTCATTCGGTCTCTCGTCTCCGCCCCCGACCCCCCCTCGGCGTCTGACGAGGCTCTGGGACGGTTGGGCAATCCTCGGATCATCGCCCGTCTCTCGACGTCACACCCGCGCGGTCGCGCGCGCGAACGACGCGAGGACCGAACGCGATGTTTCGCCGACTCGCTCGAACGATGGCGTCGCGCGCGACGCGCGCGTGCGCCGGCGACGCGCGCGCGAAGACGTCCTCCATCGCGTCGTCATCGTCAGCGTCGTGGGCGTGCGCATCGGCGCGCGTCGAACGGTCGAGCGTCGCGCGATCGAGCCTCTGGGCGTCCCGACGGGCGTTTTCGGACGATGTGTGCGCGCGCGTGTGGTATCCGCCCGTGGAGGCGCGCGTGGGCGAAATCGCGCCGCAGTTTGATAGCCCGGCGTGCGTGGACGGCGAGCTCGGACGCGTGCGGTTGAGCGATTACGTCGGCGACGGGAAATATTGCGTCGTCTTCTTCTATCCGTTGGATTTCACGTTCGTGTGTCCGACGGAGATCACGGCGTTTAACGATAGATTGGATGAGTTCAAGGCGCTGAACACGAACGTGATCGCGGTGTCGACGGATAGCGAGTATTCGCACTTGGCGTGGACGATGACGGAACGCGAACGCGGAGGTCTGGGACCGATGCGCATTCCGATCGTCGCGGATAGGACGAAGGAGATCAGCGCCAAGTACGGGGTGTTGCTCGAAGATCGAGGGATCGCGCTTCGTGGATTGTTCATCATCGACGACGAGGGCGTCGTGCAGCAAATCACCATGAATAATTTGCCCGTCGGGCGAAGCGTGGACGAGACGTTGCGTTTGGTGAGGGCTTTCCAGTTCACGGCCGAGCACGGCGAGGTGTGCCCAGCGGGTTGGACCCCGGGAGCGCCGACCATGGTCGGTGATCCGGAGGGATCGAAGGAATATTTCGAGCAACACGCCGGAAAGGCTTCGAACGCCGAAGGCGCCGCCGCGTCGAGCGACTTCGCCGCCAAGCTTCGACCGATCACGTCTCGCGCCGATTTCGAGGCGCTCGTCGCTGGACCCAACCCGGTCGTCGTAGACTTCATGGCCAATTGGTGCGGCAAGTGTCGCCAAATCGCTCCCGAAGTTGACAAGTTGATCGACCAGTACCCGAACGTCGTGTTCGCGAAATTCGACACCGCGCTCGCCGATCTCGCCCCGTTCTCCAAAGAGATGGGAATCGAGGCGATGCCGACGTTCAAGTTTTACAAGGAAGGTCGCGAAGTCAACGAAGTGATCGGATACAAGCCAAAGCTCCTTCGCACGGCGGTGGAGGAGTTTGCGTAATGCGTAAATCTTACTAATTATCCTCTAGTGCAGTGTGCAAGAGTACAGAGTGCAGTGCGTCTATAAAGTGCTAATCACTTCCCCATCCGTGATTCGAGTGTGCTCCACGACGGGTTTCTCACCGCGCGCACGCGATGTGATGACGTGCGTCCACGTCTGAAACGCGAGCGCGAGTCGTCGTTGCGTCGCGGCGGCGTGCTCGGCCCACGTCGGATCCAAACGCGCCGTTCTCTCTTCATCGCACATTGTGTCGATGAATGTCTTCGTGTCCGCGAGGAACGACGCATCCGTGGCTAAACTAGGTTCTCCTTGAACCATTCTCGCGAACACGAATCTATAGTACGACCACAGCGCCTCGCGACCGGGATGCGCCGCTATGAGCCTTCTCGCCGTCGCCGTCTCCCCGTTGAAAACTTTCGAAATTTCTCCTGGACGCAGCGCCAAATACCGCTCGAGCACGCGCGTTCGGTAGTGCAATACGCAATAATCACTCACGTTTCGCCCAGCGCGCGTCTCGTTTTCGCGCATCTCGTTTGACACCGTCTCGACGTCGTCGGCGACGAGCGTCAACGCCCACGCTCGATGTGACCACGCGGCGTAATTCAATCGTTTCTTCACTACCGCCGCATCGCACGCCTCACACTCGCGACGAAACCACGCGCTTCGAGTCTTTGCGTCCACCGACGCGGGCGTTCGCCGAGACGCGAACGCGAGCACCCAACGTCTGTGCGACCACGCGCTCGGCGCCTTTGGAAATCGACTCTGCACCGCCGACGCGAACGCCAATTCATCCGACACCGCATCCCTCGCGTCCTCGATCGACAGCGCACTTATCGACGTGAACCGTTGTTTTCTCGCGTTCCACGCCGTGGCGTGATCCCCGTTCGCGCACAGCGCCGTCGCCGTCGCGTCGAACGTCGCCTCCGCCTCCGCCTCCGCCTCCGCCGGCGACGACGTCGACGTCGACCCACCCCTCGCGCGCGACCGCGCCATCACCACCGCCGAAGCGTCGCGCACCGCGCGCACGCTCTCCAGCGTCATCGCCACGGACCCCTCGCACGCGTAAAACCGCGTCGGCATCGTCGACGCGTTCACCGGCGCGTCTCGTTCCCACGACGGTCCGAACAGCGCTTCCGGGGACACATCGCGCGCGTATTCAATCTCCCGCACCTCCCGCGCGCCTCCCGCGTCGCGCAGACGCAACAGACGATCGAGCTCTCGCGCGACGGCGTCGTCATCGCCCTCGCCCTCGTCGTCCGCATCGCCGACGCCGGGCGAGCCCATCTCTGACGGTTGCGCGTCAGAGTGCGCCGCGGGATGGGCGCCCTCGCGCGCGTCGCCCTCGTCGCCCTCGCGTGCGTCGCGCGCGCGCGAGGCGTCGCGAGTGACCTCGCCGTGCGCGATTTCGCCGCCGTCGGCGACGCGTGGCGGTTTCAGGGCGCGGCGTCGAACGCGTCGACGAGCGATGCCGTGGCGACCGAGGTGCTGCGAATCACGCCCGCGCGCGCCAACGCGGCGGGGAGCGCGTTCGCGGCGACGAAACAGCTCGTCGTGGGTGGATTTGTCGCGGATTTCGCGTTCACCGTGGCGTCGCCGCCGGACGTGGAGATTCCGTGCGAAGGGGTGGATCATCAACCGGCGACGTGTTCGCGGCGAGGCGGCGACGGGTTCGCGTTCGTCGTACAAAATTCGGATGAGCGCGCCCTGGGAGGCGGTGGTGGGGAGTTAGGGTACGGTGGCATCCCGAACGCCGTCGCCGTGGAGTTCGACACGTATCACGACGCGCACTCGATGGATCCGTATCACAATCACGTGGCGGTGATGACGCGAGGCGCCAAGGCGCCGGCGTTGGCGTCGCACACGGCGTCTCTGGGATCGACGGTCGACGTGCCGAATTTATCGGACGGTGAGCGTCACTTCGTGCGGGTGACGTATAATCCGAATTTCGTCGTCGAGGACGTCGCGCACAAGAGCTTCAAGAGCGGTTCGTACCTTCTCGACGTGATGCGAGACTACGAGCACGGCTTGGGCTCGCTCAAAGTCTTCGTCGACGACGTCTCCACGCCCGCGCTCACCGTCCCCATCAATTTCGACGCGTTTCTCGATCTCGATAACGGTCGAGCGTGGGTCGGTTTCACCGCCTCCACCGGTCGTTCGATGCAAAACCACGACGTGTGGTCGCTCACCTTTCGCGAGCGACTCGACGGCGGTCTCGATCCCGCGCCGACGACGTAGCGCGCGTCAAAACGCGCGGGCGACGAATTAGAACGTAGCTCATCCTTTTATGTAGTCATTCGATGCGACCGAAACCGTCGCTCGCGCCGCACCGAGCGCGCCTTTGACTTTCTTTGACCCCGCGCCGCGCCGCGCGACATTCGGCGTTTCGACCCACGTGTCGATCGCATTCGACGCGAGATCGCATTCTCCGGCGCGCGACCGCCTCGATCGCGTCTCATCGTCGACCGCGCGCGTCCGAGAGAAGAAAGAGGATGAAACTCTTCGCTTTCCTCGTCGCGTTGGCCTCCGTCGCCGTCGCGGGCGCGGACGCGAGCGCGTTTTTGGCGACGGATAAAAACTTTGATTCCGCCGTGATGAACTCCGGGAAACACGTCTTCGTGAAGTACCTCGCGCCTTGGTGCGCGCGCGATGCGACGCGACGCGACGCGACGCGACGCGACGAGACGTGAGGCGGGCGGGAGGGGGCGGAGCGACGACGCGGGAATGAGTGAATGAATGAATGAATGATGATCGTCGATCGTCGATCATCTTCGATCGCCATCCATCGATCGACGTCGGCGTCTCGCGCGCGAAAGAGGGCCGAATCGACCGACTGGTGCGAGCGAAAAAGACTGACGCGTGTGATGTATCGTCTCGCGTTCGATCGCGCGTCGTAGGTGAGGCCACTGTAAGTCGATGAAACCAGCTTGGGATCGACTCGGTGCGGATTACAAGGAGAGCGCGAGCGTCATGATCGTCGACGTGGATTGCACGGCCGAGGGTAGCGGTACGTGCCAAAAGGTTGGTGTGCAAGGGTACCCGACCATTAAGTATTACCCGGCGGGTGATAAGAAGGGTAAGGATTATCAAGGTGGACGCGATTACGATTCGTTGAAGTCTTTCGTCGTCAAGACGTTGGACAAGCCGGTGTGCGACGCGGCGACGAAGAAGGGCTGCGCGAAGAATGAGATTGAATTCTTGAAGAAGATGGACGGTAAGTCTAAGGCTGAACTCAAGAAGGAGTTGAAGGAAAAGCAAGCCGAATTTGACACCATCAAGAAGGAAATCAAGACGGTGACGAAGGAGTTCAACGCCAAGACGCAAGCGATGAAGAAGCGCCAAGCCGTCATTCAACGCGGCAACAAGCTCCTCAACGATCTCATCAAGGCGAGCGACAAGTCCGAACTCTAATTTTGTGATGTTCTCGTTACATTCGTAGCGCGAGAACGTGCGTAGTTTTTACGTCGGAAACCCGTGACGTCGCATCTCGCAGATCGTATCTCTACGATTGAGACGCGACTGATTTCCTCGACGGACGAACGCCGACGCACGCGCTTCGCGGTTATGTAATGCGAATTAATACACGATACTTGAAACAAACAATGTGTTTATTATCATTAAAGCTCAAATCGCGCAATCTAGTTATATCTTGGCTAAACCAGACGATCTAATGTACGGGAAGAATTCACAAGTTGTCAGATTCATCCTCAGAGTCTTGCGCGTGAATGTCGAACACTTCTCTGACAATCTTCGGGCCGTTGGACAAGCAAATGCCTTGGCGATCAGCGGTGACAAGAATGGTATCGTCCTCGTTGAAGACGCCTCGGAGCATGGCGTTGGCCAACGGTTGGATGAGCTCGCGCTGAATCGCGCGGCGCACCGGACGCGCGCCGTACGCCGGATCGTAGCCTTGGCGAGCCAAGTGTTCGATGGCGCTTCTGTCCAAGGAGAGGTTCATGCGCTGGTTGTCAATGCGCTCAGATAACTTCTTCGTTTGGAGCTGCACGATCTCTTCAATTTGAGCGTGCGTCAACGGTTCGAACACGATGAACTCGTCGAGACGGTTGACAAACTCCGGTCGGAAGTGAGAGCGCACGTGCTGCATTACGGCATCCTTCACGTTCACCTTGTTGCGACGCTTGTTGGCGTACGAGATTTCGTCGGAACCCAAGTTGGACGTCATGATGATCAAACAGTTGCGGAAGGAGACGTTGCGGCCTTGCGTATCCGTGACGTGACCCTCGTCGAGAAGTTGCAAGAGGACGTTGAAGACGTCGACGTGCGCCTTTTCAATTTCGTCGAACAACACCACAGAGTACGGCTTTTGTCGAACCGCATCCGTCAACATACCACCCTCGTCGTAGCCCACGTAGCCCGGCGGTGCCCCGATGAGACGCGCGACGGAGTGCTTCTCCATGTATTCGCTCATGTCGAGACGCACCAACGCTGTGTCCGAGTTGAACAAATAGTTCGCCAAAGCCTTGGCGAGCTCCGTCTTACCGACACCGGTCGGACCGAGGAACATAAAGGATGCGACCGGTCCGTTGGGATCGGCGAGATCCGCGCGGGATCGTTGCACCGCCTCGGCCACGGACGTCACCGCCGCCTCCTGGCCTATCACGCGTTGGTGAAGTTCAGCCTCGAGTTGGAGCAACTTGGCTTTTTCGCTCGAGACGAGCTTGGCGACCGGCACGCCCGTCCATCGGCTCACCACAGCGGCGACGTCACCGTCCGTGACTTCTTCGCGCATCATCGAACCACCATCCTTCAGCTCGATGACCGAGCTCTCGGCCTTGTTGAGCTCGTCCTGCGCGATTTGAAGCTGCGCCTCGAGCTTCTTCAATTCCGCTTCGGCGCGGCCGAGCTCACCAGCGAGCACCGAACCGGCTTCGGCTTGAGATGCTTGCGCAATCTTCATCTTGGCGTTTTGAACCTTACGCTTGATGAAAGAGTTGTTTGCGTAGGCGCGACGGTACTCATCTTGGATTTGTCTCTCGTTGTCAAACTTCTTTTGAAGCTCCTTGCGCGACTTCTTTTCGATAGAAAGCGATTGCGCAATCTTCTGCAACTCTGCAGCGGCCACGTTCGATGTGCCAGCCTTGGCCAATTCACCCGCGTTCTTTCTCAAGAGCTGATCGCGCTCCTTTTGGAGCTGCGTGATTTTACGATCCGCCATGTCCAAGCCGTCGGGCTTGTTCGTCTTCATCATGCGCACCGCAGCGGCGGCCTCGTCGAGTAAATCGATCGCCTTATCCGGCAATTGACGGCCCGAAACGTAACGCGCGGAGAGCTGCGCCGCGGCCAAGACGGCACCCTCGCTGATGGCGATGTTGTGGTGCTGTTCGTAGCGCGGGCGCAAACCTCGTAAAATACTCACCGTGTCGTCGACATTCGGTTCCTCCACCGGCACTTGCTGGAAGCGTCGCTCGAGCGCGGCGTCTTGTTCGATCGTCTTCTTAAACTTGTCCGCCGACGTCGCGCCGACGCATCGAAGCAAACCACGACCGAGCGCGGGCTTGAGAATCGCCGCGCCGTTGTTGTTCATCGGCGGCGCCGGGCAGAGATTGTGAATGTCGTCGATGAACAACACAACCGGACCCTTCGCGGACGCGTCGACAACTTCCTGCACGATGATGGTCAAGCGTTCTTCAAACTCGCCCGGCATCTGGCAACCGGCGCCGACGGCGCCCAAATCCACCTCCAAAAGTTTGGCGCCTCGCAACGCCTGCGGCACGTCGTTGTTCACGATGCGCTGCGCCAAACCCTCCACGATGGCTGTCTTCCCGACCCCAGACTGTCCAAGCAACACCGGGTTGTTCTTCGTTCGTCGGCACAAGATGTGAATCAATCGACGCACTTCCTCCTCCCGTCCGACGAGCGGATCGAGAAGTCCTCTTTTTGCCTCGTCGGTGACGTCGGTGCAAAAGCGCTCCAACGCGCTCAACTCCTCCTCCTCGGGATTACCCCCACCGTTCTGTTGCTGTTGCATCTGCTGCATCTGTTGTTGCATCTGTTGCATCATCGCGATCTGCGCGTCCTCTCTCGCGCTCGCCGCGGTCGGCTTATCTTCCGCGGCGAACACGTTCGCGCATCCCTGCGCGCGTTCGAGGGAAACGTCGCCGTCGGGTCAGTCGCTCGTTCGCGCGCGCGTCTCTCCTCCACCCCATCCTCGCTCTCCGCATCCATTCACCCGACCACCGCGCGTCATCGACGCAATTCCACGTCACCTCGCGAGACGCGAACGCGTCCGATCGCGCCCACGCGCGCGCCGCGCGTCTCCCCGCGCGCCGCGTCCCCGCGCGCCGCCGACCCCCGTCCCGCGAGACGCGCGCGTCGCCGCGAATCGCATCGCCTCCGCGTCCATCACTTCCGATCCACGCGACGCCCGCGCGCGCATCCACGCCCCACATCCCTCCCTCCGCGCCCCTCCGACCCTCCCTCGCGCGATCCCGCGTCGTCCCGCGTCGTCGTCGCGCATCGCGTCGCGCGCGCACCGTGAGCGCGCTCGCGATCGCGTTCCGAATCGCGCGCTGTCGCACGGCGAGCATCGCCACCGCGGTCCCGGCGGCGACGGCGATGACCGCTCTGTGCATCGCGGCGTCGTCCCGCGAGGCCGTTCGCACCGCGGCCAACATGTCGAGGGCGTCGAGCGGCGACGTCTCGCGCGCGCGCGCGCCGGGACGGGCCGGCGGCGGCGGCGCGAGGGGGGACTCGATGGGGAGTCATCACCCGTGGTGGGTGTCTCGTCGTACTGTGGTGTGTGTGGATCCCATCTGTGGAGATTGGACGTCAACACGTCGCGTCGCGGGTACGTACGCACTGTGGTGTGTGCAGAGAGTATCTGTGTGTGTGTTCCGGAAGTCCGAACTAAACGCGGTCGGTCACGCCCGCGCGTCGTCGCGCGCGAC
>Ga0208410_1001079_pt1 | contig 14582 bp, 12 predicted proteins | sample ETN02SmetaG_3_FD_185787 | JGI IMG/M metagenome (GOLD analysis project Ga0208410, IMG submission 185787) | Marine microbial and viral communities from oxygen minimum zone, Eastern Pacific Ocean - ETNP2014F10-02SV257 (SPAdes) (version 2) | ecosystem: Environmental > Aquatic > Marine > Oceanic ... | reverse complement strand
AGATAACGGCCAGCAAAGTATTCCCTTAAAATTTGTTTACTCATGTGAAGGCGATCAACACCTTGAACTACTTGAAGGTCAACAGGGTTCTTTCTGGGACGGAAATGAAAATCCCGGAGTTCATCATTTTGGGGTATGGGTAGATGACGTAAAAACAGAGACTGAAAGACTCCTGGGGCTCAAATGGAAATTATTAGGAGCTGCCAAATCGCCAGATGAAGGTTTTGGAAATATGAGTTACCTCGCTCCTTCTAACGGAACGATATTGGAACTTGTAGCTTCTTCTAATAAGCCCCGATTTGAGAGATGGTGGGCTGGAGGATCGTTTTACGATTAAACGGGCGAGCCCGACGAGAAATATTTTGAGTGTTACAGCTAAATATAATTCAGGTTAGCTTTTTGATTATTCCAAATTTAATGATTTTCTTTTCCCCCTAGAAAGATTTTCAGTCACCTCGTACCAACTCTCATAAACGAAATCTTTGATTTCTTGTTTCCTGCGCACGATTTTCAAGTCTACTGAAATCCAATTTTTCCAAACTCTGAGTGGGGTAATCCCATCGATAGTGTCAGATATTTCAAAAAAATCACTTGAAACTCTCACGTTCAAAATATTTTTTTTCTCTGAGAGCATCGTGAAGATTGGCCCTTTTTTGTCGAAGATTCTAAACACGGCAATATCTTCTCCGAATGGGTAGTCTTCGAGCGCTTCCGGCATCGATAATGCCGCAATACGAACTTCTTCCATCTGCTCACATTAGTAGCAGCATCCTAGATGTAAGAATCCTTCTATAAAAGTAGATATTTTTGTAAATAAGAGCCCCAAAAGCTCTGATGTTCTAATGTGACTTCTTTAGTGAAAGGAAACTAAATGAATAATGATCAAGTGATAAAGATGCTCAGCGTAAGGGCAGCTGATGCGAGAGGGATTATCCTCCCTTTCGTAATAAGTCACGCTGTAATTCTCGTAGTCTTAGGTTTCGGAGGTTCAGGTTTAGAGGATTCTGGTGTTCAACTTGCCTTAGCGGCGATGTCTGTACTCGGTTCGCTGTGGAGTGTTATGTGGTTGGATGACTGTATGCAAGACCTGATGGCCGGCGGTAAAGATATGGGTGAAGATTTCCAAAGCACCAATATGGGTAAACGTTTAGTTAATGCACCTTTTGGGATCGTCAGGCTAGTAAATGTGGTAGTTGTAGGGCTAATAGTGGCAGCGGAACTTATAGCTATCTATTAGGTCAGTAATTCAGTAGCCGCTTTACATAAATAATGTGAAGCGGCTACTGGTCTATTATTTAATTCATCTCAGGCTCATACTAATCTAGAGTGTTGTAATAGATCATTGTCCCCTTCATTTCCAAATCAGGATAGGCGTCAGCTACGGCTTGCTCTGTTTGTGACCACCATTCATGTTTGCGAACAGCGTCAGTAAAAGCTCCGTATGATTCAACTGATTCGAAATCAACTGAATAATGTGCAATTCCCTGATCTCCGCTTACGGGTCGCATGAATCTTGGGTTGCTAGCACCTAAAGATTCGTGTATTTCTGCTGCTCCTTTTGCAGCTTCGACTAGAAACTTTATTGCTGCGGGCGTTCCTTGCCATGTGGTTACTGCTGTGATTTCCATTGTTCTCCTTTGAAAATTTTCCAACGTTCTAACTTCCCTTTATACAGAAGAAACTACGAAAAGATAAAACCCGAGTTTCATTAAGTTCGGCAAATTCTGTAATTCTGTTTTTATACATTTAACAGAAAGGTAATAAATGCGTTCAGATTTATTAGTATCAGTTACTAGCAATCGTGCCGGTGATGCACGTGCAATTCTTCTACCATTTTCCTTGGCACATACTGTCCTCGGAATAATTCTTGCTTGGAGTCCAGCAGGATTAGAAGATTCGAGCGTTCAGCTAGCTATTGCAGCATGGACAGTTCTTGGGTCTCTTTGGAGTGCAATGACCATGGATGGTGTTTTAGCTGACATGGGTGCAGGTGCCAAAGATATGGATGAAGAAATGGCAAACAGTCATATTGGTCGCAACTGGGCAAAGATTCCATTTGGAGCTTTAAGGGCTGTCAGTGTGGTAATTGTCGTTCTTCTAGTTGTTGCAGAGTTGATGGCTATTTACTAAACGAACTTTTAAAAGAATTTGGAGTGTCATCGTTACTGATGGCACTCCATTTTTCATCTCATAAACCTTTTTAGAGCGGCTTGTCTTCTTTTTAAGAGAAGCTCACCTCTTCTAATTGGGTCGACTCTCTCAATTGAAGATGGGAGAAAATCATTAAGTTTCTCGAATGGTACAAGTTTGAGATCGGGGACAGGGGTTGATTCTGCTTGATTCCATCTATAGGTGATGCAACCTTGAGTAGCTCCAGTGGTATCGAGCCAGTTCATTACCCCAGGATCTCTATGAGATATAACGGCTCTGAAAAAACCGTCTGAGCTAATTGAAGCTTGATGTCCGTTGAGACTGGACTGACGATTTACCCAATCAAGTGACTGGTACCAAACGTCGCCGAGTTGAACCCCCCAGTAGATACATTCAGGAATTTCTACTTCATATATAAGGGCTTCATCCTCTTCCACTTTCCACCAGCATTGTCCGTATGCCTGCTCAGGGCTTCCTCCTTTAGAAACATGGTCAGTTTTATTGTGATCAATATGATCGAAAGAATTTATTTGGTCGGCGTTCAGATGGTTTTGTCCAAAATCTTTCCAGAAGGCAGCCATTTCCAGAGCTTGAGGGAGAGTGCTCTTGAGATGTTTAAGCATGGTGTGTGGTTCCATTCGACTAATAGGGTCTTGTGAGTCCAAACAATCAAGATGAAAATTGCCGGCTTCTTCAGTTTCCCAATCTGAGAAGAATTGTCTTATGAAAAGTGAGCATTTTTTTGCAGGAAGAGTAAACCAAGAATTCGTGTTGTGACTCTCGGGACATTTTTGCGAACTAAAATATAGCTCTAGATTTCCTAAATCATCAACTGGAACATCGTTGGTATTAATTGTTAAAAGTTGCTCAATTGGGCCATCGGTAAAATCCATACTCATAAGAGTTATACCGACATAGCAGACAGTGCCTACATTTCCCGAAAGTCGGTAAGTGTTTTCAAGATTGATATTTGATGTTTGATATAGGCCGTCTGGGTTGTCCTGGCCGAACTTGAAAGGGTGAATCCAAGCTAATTCTGGAAAATTTACATCAGCTGACTCGACGGAGAGCCCTACGCTTCTATATAGGGACCTAAGAAGATGACGTAGTCCTTCAACTTTGTCAATATCGTCTCCAAGTGTTGAAGAGCTAAGAACGGAATCTCCAGCATCAGAAAGGTTTCTGCAAAAATTTTTCCAGGCTTCGAGTAGTTGAACTTGAGTGTCGTCCATTGCCTGAATCTACTATAAGTAATGCTCGGGTTTACTTGGGGTTAGGTTTTTATGTGAAAATAAGATGTCTGAGGAGGCTTTTATGACTACTAAAGATTTTCCAAGCACAATTGAAGATGTCTCGGCGAGCTGGCTTACAGGTGTGCTGCGAGACTCTGGATTTGCAGGAGTTGAAATCACTGACATGCAAGTTGGAGTGATAGGCGAAGGTGTAGGAATAATGGGTCTTTTGTACAGAGTCAAACTCTCATATAGTGATTCCTCGCCAAAAGAAGCTCCAAGTTCTGTGATTATAAAAGTGCCATCACCACATGAACAGACAAGACACATAGCTCGAGCCTTTATGTTTTACGGAAAGGAAATCGGTTTCTATCGAGATGCAGCAAAAGACACACCTCTTGGCACGCCCAAATGTTACGCCGCGTATCATGACCCGGAGTCAGATGACTTTGTACTGGTTCTAGAAGACCTAGATGGAACAGAAGTTATTAGCCAGCTAGATGGGTGCCCTTTAGAGAAAGCTGAAATCGCAATAGAAGGACTAGCAAGACATCATGCTGCATTTTGGGAAAGCGAAAGATTTGAAGGTGACCTGTCATGGCTCCCATATGGATGGGATGTTCCGTTCCCACAAGCTATAGCGCAAGGATTTGCTGAAGCATGGCCAAGTTGCATGGAAATGTTTCCCAACGGAGTATCAGATCGTATAAAAAAAGTTGGTGAAAAATTCCCGACAGTCACAAGCGAGATGATGGAACTAGCGGACAGCCCAATCACATTGGCACACGGAGATTTTAGACTTGATAACCTATTTTTCGAAAATGAAACCCTCAAAGTTATCGACTGGCAGATTTGCATAAAAACAGTTGGAGGATACGACCTTGGATATTTTCTTAGCCAGAGCCTCACGATTGAAGACCGGAGAAACCATGAAATCGAATTGTTGGACAGATACCGAAACACTTTAAGTGACATGGGTCTGGATTACCCACAGGATCGGCTGATGGAAGACTACAGACGATCGGTATTATTCTGCTTGGCTTACCCAGTGCAAGCTTCCGCAGCAGCATTAGTAAATGAAAGAGCGGTGCAACTTGTTACAGAAATGTTCGCACGAGTATCTACAGCTATCGAAGACCTTGATGCTGATGAGTTCCTGCCCGAATAACTGAGTAATAAGTCAATTCTAAATGGTTACTTTCTTAGCACTAGCAGCGGCTGTACTAGCGGGCACCGGAGATTTTTTCGGAGGTAAAGCTACAAAGAAAACAAATGTTGTTTCCGTCATGGCAATTTCACATTTCTTGGGTCTCATAATAATTCTTATCCTGGCCCCATTGATGGCTGATGAGTTTACATCTAAAGATTTTTTTCTAGGTGTCCTGGCTTCAAGCTTTGGTTTATGCGGACTAACTCTCCTGTATAGAGGTTTAGCGAAGGGACCAATGGCAATAGTTGCTCCAATCACAGCAGTAGCCTGCGCAACCTTGCCTGTTATTTGGGGCTTACTTTCAGGGGAAAAGCTTTCAGAACTCCAGATAGTGGGAGTATTTGTAGGACTGTTAGCAATATTTTTAGTCTCATGGACACCTGGTGAACGTAAGGCAATTAAAGGGTCATTGGTGTTAGAAGCCTTGGTAGCTGGACTATCTTTCGGGGCCTTCTTTATTGTTATAGATGGAACATCTGAGACAACGGCTCCCTGGCCGGTTGTGGGGTCACGAGTTTTTTCAGTGCTTGTAATTTTCCTCTTTGTGATTATTGGAAGAAGAAATATCAAACCAGAGAAAAACTCGACACCCTTTATTGTTGGGGCGGGATTTTTTGACACACTTGCAAACGTGGTTCTCCTAGCTGCCTTAAACAAAGGACTACTGAGCCTTGTTTCAGTCTTAGCTTCTTTTTATCCGGCAGTAACAGTTTTACTTGCCAGATTTTTCTTAAAAGAAATGATGCTAAAAAATCAGATTATCGGACTGGCTTTAGGCTTGACCTCGATAGCACTATTGGCTACTAGTTAATTTGAGTTAAAAAAACGATCGGAGAGCAAGTGCTTCTTTGTTTCTCCCATTAGTCGAGATTTCTGAAAGATTGAGAAATTCAGAAAGATCACGTACTTCTTTTGCCAGCTCTGAAAGAACCATTTCCGGTTCTGTATCATCTTCTAAATACAGCCCTTTGACCACTAATTTTCCTTCAGAACGAATAGCTTTCAAATCCACACGAGCTACTAGGTTTTCATTTAGAAGAAATGGTAAAACATAGTAACCATATTTACGTTTATCTTTTGGAACATATATTTCTAATCTGTATTTGAAATCAAAAAGTCTTTCAAGGCGAGGTCTACACCAAACGAGAGAATCAAAAGGGGACAATAGGGATCTGGATGTAACTTTTTCAGGTGAGGAAAAAGACGGATCCAGATAGGCAGTTTCATTCCATCCCTCAACACTTGCAGGTAGGAGTTTCTTCTTTTCTAAAAGAGAAGGGATGGTTTCCCGTACTAATGAAGGTTTAATCCTGAAATAATCAGAAATGTCGTTGATGGTTCCGACACCATTGCAACGCGCAGCTATAAGAACCAACTCCTCAATCGCTTCATTTTCAAGAGGATCAGGGATTGAATGGATTTCATTTGGAATCGCTGAACTAAAAGGAATATAACTCCTGGAAAAATTTGGATCTCTTTGTACTCCTACTTCACCAATTCTGAATAGCCAATCGAGCGCTTTCTGACCGTCTGAACGTCCACTCCACCAAGACCCGGAACGAGTTCTCGGTTCATTCAACTCCGAAGCTTTAATAGGAGATTCCGACATTGAGACCTGTTGCATTACGTTGCTGACGTATTTCTTATGCGAGTTAGCTAACTCGAAAAGACCACTCCAAGTTTCTCCTTTACTGGCTCGATTTTTCTTCCAACGGATGAAAGGTTCACTTTCAACGGACAGAACAGACGCTTCATGCGCCCAAGATTCGAAAATTTCCCCAGAGTGCCAAATCCAGTCATCTAGTTTCAAGCGATCATATTTTCCTAAGCGGCTGAAAAAAACTAGATAGTGAGATCTACACACAGCTTGAACCGAATCAAGTTGCACCAGACCTACATCACCGAATGAGCGTCGGAAATGCCTACGATCAACTTTTCCTTCGGGTCGTCGACGACCTAGACCTTGTGCGGCTACGGCGATACGTTTAGCTGAAACTGCATCAATCTGTAAATCAGTTTTTTTCTTCATAAACTCTGAAACATTTAACCAGATCCCGAGAAATAACAACTAAATAGGGATAACTCCCGTACGCTTCGTGAATGTCGAAAGAGCATGAAATGGATCAGCCGCTTCAATACGCTGACCTTCAGAAACGCACCCTTAGAACTCTCATGTCAGGTTTGGTGCCTGCAGGCGCAGCGATAACGAGTGCGTACTCGGCAGCCGCAGTCCTTGGAGAGGAAATAACAGGAAATGAAACGCTTGGAGCACTAGCCGCTGCTTGTCTGACAACCGGAGCAGCACTATCAACGTTACCTCTAGCCAAAATAATGACAGCTAAGGGAAGACGGCCTGGAATAGTTGCTGGATACGCGACCGCTGTGCTTGGGGCAGTTTTAGCGATGACAGCTGCAATCACTGAAATCTACATATTTCTGCCACTTGGCATTCTTGGAGTTGGAGTAGGTAATGGAGCGAACTTGGCTGCACGTTTCGCTGCAGCCGATTTAGCGCCCGAAGAAAGCAAAGCTTCCGCGATCGGTAATTTAGTTTGGGCATCCACAATAGGTTCTGTGTTAGGGCCTTCTCTAGGTCTAGGTCCAGCGAAAAAACTAGGAGATTTTCTTGGTGCCCCGGAACTTGCAGGGCCTTATATAGTCTCAGCTTTACTTTTCCTATTAGCTGCCTTAACAATCCGAAGATGGCTCAGACCTGACCCTCTTGTTGTAATAGGAGGTATAGGAACTGAAGGAGGTGAGCAAACTTCAGTAAAAAAAGCTTTCAGGATGCTCTTCTCATCAAAGGTAGGGCGTCTCTCGGTCGGGTCTATGGTCGTAGGTCATGTTGTCATGGTTGGAGTCATGACTATGACGCCTTTGCATCTTAAGGATGGGGGTCATCAACTCGAAATAGTTGGCTTTGTGATATCACTTCACATAATTGGAATGTATGCGTTCTCACCACTTGTAGGTGTTCTAACCGGAAAGATTGGAGCAAAAGCTGTTATTGCTCTTGGAGGTTCATTTCTAGTGGTTGGATCTGAACTTGCATCTCATACCGAACCTCAAGATTCATTAGGTGTATTCATGGGTCTGTTCCTCATAGGTCTTGGATGGAGTTTCGGATTAGTAGCAAGCTCGGCATTAATCGCAAGCGAATTTGATGGCCCAGAAAAGGTTCGAATTCAAGGTTTAGCTGATCTTTCAATGACCGCAGCTGGTGGCCTCGCAGGGCTTGGCTCTGGATTAGTGGTGACAGTCACTGATTATCAAACTCTTAGTCATTACAGTGGAATTTTGGGCTTGTACCCAATAATTACCGTAGTGTTTTTCTTTTTCATCGAGAAAAAGAAACGCAGTTCATTAAAGGGCTCTACTGAAATGCTAAATAAGTAAAGAAGTCCCAAGAACAGTAAGAAGTGCCCCGAGCCACGCAAATGGAACAGGCATTTTCTTTGTAACGATTGCCTGGAGCGGTAAAAGTAAAACTGGTGTGGTCGCTGAAAGTATTGAAACGATGCCTGCATCGCCATTTCCAAGAGCGTAAAGGAGAAGAGTCATTCCACACACCATTGCTATCAGAGCACTGGAGGCTAATTTGAGTTGATCATATTTCAAAAGAGGGGTTTTCTTTACAGAACGGGTCAGCTTGTCAGTTTGATTAGGAACGAGCCACATCGCTACTGTGGCGATCAATGCTCTCAAAGCAGCTACAGCAAGTGTGTCTGCGCCATCGTCCAAAATAGGCTTTGCTGCCAAGGCTCCTCCAGCTTGTCCTAATGCGCCAATGGTTGCCCAAAAAATCCCTACTAAAAGAGAACCTTGAATACGCTCAAACACCCCTGTTCCTTCAGAGGGGTTTCCATATACAACTGCCAAAGTGATACCGAAAAGAATAAGAGCAGAACCAGTGAAGGAAGACATGGAGAGTCTTTCTTCAAAGAAGACAGCTCCACCAATTGCCGCCATTGGAGCATTCAATGTGAAGAGCATTCCAGTTCTTCGTGGTCCGATTCTGGCCATAGCTGTGAATAAAGCAACATCTCCGACAAAGATTCCTATGAGACCTGATATCGCTATAAGTCCAGTGTCTTTAAAATTTAAAGTACTCCAACCATTTGAAATCGTCGCAGCGACTACAAGCATGACGCAGACGTACAGCATTCTTACACGGCAAAATCTTGCACCTCCGAGACGGCGCGAGGGTTCTGCAGCGATCAGACTGCTTAAAGCCCAAGAGGTAGCAGCAAGTAGAGCGGCAAGTTGATAAGACAGAAACTAAAGTAGACACGCTTGAAAGGGAAAATGCAAAAGCGGGGAAATGAAAGCGAAACCTTCTGGATTCATCTAACCTTCAAGAGTGAAATCTTCTAGACCTATAAAAGTTTCAATAACTATTTTAATAACAGCTTGTCTTTTGATTTCGCAGTTAGGAACTGTCGCAGCAGACACAGTAACTGTTGAAACAGGATACCCAACGGAAGGACTTGAAGATCTTATTTGGGCTGCAGAATATCTGGGATATGAAAACCCAGGAGAACTACAAAAGGCGGGCGTTCAAGTTCTTCGGTTCTTACTTGTGGCTATCGCCCAGGCAACTGGTGATGATTGTGAAAGCAACTTGGGGAAAGATCTTGACCCGACAGGCCCAAATCTATATAAAACGGTTTGGAACGAACAGGAAATAGATGCCCTTACTTGGGTGTCTGATTATTACTGTTTAAGCGAATCTCAAGCACAGATGCTCGGAGGAAGTGTCTTAACATTTTTAGCTGGCATTGACGCGTCCCTCAACGAAGGAAACTTGTCTAAAACGGAATCCGCTGGACCTGTTGAAAGCAACAATACTGAAACTGCCAGTTCTGGTGCTTCAGACGCAGAACCAATCAGGCTTGCTGTTACGACAGGAATAGATTCAGCAAAATTGAATTGGGAGACGACGGAAGACTTTCAACAGGAAGGAACAGAATTCACAATTCGCTATCGTCAGACCTATCCAGCCCCATATGAACTGATAGCAGAACCTGCCATTCCTGGCGAGATACTTTTTATGAGCGACAGAGATGGGGACTTTGAACTTTATACAGTCAAGGCAGATGGGACTGATCTAAAGCAGATCACAAACAACGAAGTCGATGACTGGTCCGGTGTCTACTCTCCTGATGGGACAAAGATAGCTTTTGACGCAAAGCATGGTTCGGCGCCAGGAGATATTTTTGTCGTTAATGCTGACGGAACGGGCTTAACAAATCTGACGAGTAGCTTCGCAGAAGATGCGTTTGCGACATGGTCACCTGATGGGAAACAGATAGTTTTCGAAAGGAAAATAAACGACACTTACCGCCTCCACATAATGAACTCTGACGGCAGTAAATCGCGTCTTTTGAACGAAGTCGATACCGGTGGATGGTCCATACCTGCTTGGTCGCCTACTGGAAGTAAAATTGCTTTTTCCGGATGGATGGATGGGGATTCTGAGATTTATATTCTCGACATTGAAGATAATTCCATCACACAAATAACTGAAAATGAAGTATTTGGTGATGCATGGCCAACATGGTCACCAGATGGTAAGAAAATTGCTTATATAAGCAACTCTGACGGTGACGTTGAAGTCTTCACAATGAATTCAGATGGAAGCAATAAAGAGCAAATAACACAAAATGATTTAGACGAAGCTGAACCAGCATGGTCAAGAGACGGAAATTATATTTCAGTTACTCGACACAGTGCTGGAGTAAATAGTTTAGGGCGCAGCCAGAGCGAGATCTTTCTGATAGCAGCAGATGGTTCAGAAAGTTTTGGTCCAATAACTATAGGCGAACAGTCCAATTGGAAGCCTTTAACCTCGACGACTCCAACTCTGGCTTCATCGAGAAGTAAACAGATAATCAATTCCGAAATCGTAAAGGCAACCCCTCTTATCGTGGGAGCAGAGGAAGAAAAAACTGGCGACTTGTCTTTTCAAGTTGGGATAATGGACGGGAATAACCCTCTGCAGGACCAATTTTGTGGCGGCTCTTTGATCAAAGCTGAATGGGTTTTAACCGCAGCCCACTGTCTACTTGATGACGGCACCGGATATCTGCAAGCATCAGATTTAAAAGTTTTAGTCGGTAGACGTCAACTGACAACTGTTGGCAACGAAGACATTTTTGAAGTTAAAGCAATTTACCCTCACCCCTCGTATGACAAAAATGTAAACAATGACATAGCTTTAATGAAGTTATCCAAGCCTGTACCTTCGCAAATGGCTACACCAATACCATGGATTGAAGATCCAACATTGCCAATTGACGGAACTCCGATTCTTAAAACAGGGTGGGGCAGCATGGACGTGGTTAATAAAGGGCCCTATCCAGATGAGCTCAAATCAACTGTAGTAAACGTAATTGGAAACCATGACTACAACTTCTGTGGCTCAGACACTGACTTTGTAGCTACAAGCCGAATTTGCTCCAATTCTCCCGCTCGAAAAGGAGCTTGTTCAGGAGATAGCGGTGGACCAAATGTAATTGAAGTTGATGGGGCTTGGTTCTTAGCTGGAGTTACTTCGTATGGAATGACTGACGACACGAATAAGTGCGCAGAAGACGTGGAAATAATGACGCGGGTCGGTTACTACACAGAATGGATAACTTCGCATGCTGGTTGGCAGTGGACATGGGTAACAGAAATAGAAGGAAATGAATACGAAATAGAAGGCCTTAAAAGCGGCCTGAACTACATTTTTCAAATACTGGCACAAAATGGATCAAACAGAACACCCTACTCTGACCCCTTTGTTACTAGGATCCACACACCAAGAACAACTCTTTCAGACGCGCCGCTTCCACCATTTGATGTTAGAGCGGAAAGTGGATCTGGAGAAGTTCTAATAAGTTGGGACTACGCGGAAAAATTAAACAATATTACTTTTTCAATAGAACACTACGAGCCAGAAGGGTCAACAAACACTCCGCTTAGCATCCAATCCGATAACACTTCTGTAAATAATGCGAGGAGTGGCGAACAGACTCCCGAAAAGATGATCATAGGTGGAGAAAAAGCCGAAATTTTAGACAACTCCCATGTCGTCGCCCTTCTAACACCCGGGATAGCAGATGCTAAACAGGCAAGGTTTTGTGCTGGAAGTTTAATTACTCAGACGTGGGTGATAACAGCAGCGCACTGTGTTGACGGTGGAAGAACTTCATCCAATGTCGAAGTAACGGCTGGAATAGCCGACCTTTCACTGGTGGGACAACAAGATCGCATGCAGGTAAAAAAAATACACATACACGACGGATATTTATCCGATCCTTTAACACACGACCTAGCTCTCCTTGAACTTTCGACACCCGTTATTTCATCAGAAGCAAGTTGGCTTCCATGGGAAACAAACATTCAACTACCTTTAGACGGCACAGAAATAAAAACAGCAGGTTGGGGCTCAACAATCGCCGGCAAAGATGAAAAGGAAACGATCCTTCGCGAAGCGCAAGGCTCAATCCTTTTCAATCCAGCCACAAATCGTTGTGGAGAGTGGTCAACTTTCGACCCATCACAGTGGCTTTGTGTTGGAGGAACTGAAAACGTAGGTTCCTGCCTAGGGGATGGAGGAGGTCCCGTTACCGCAGGTTCAGTATTACCAGTTTTGCTTGGAGTGATAGCCTGGGGACCAGTAGGGGATTGCGCTAGCACGCGGCTTCCAAATGTGGCGGTAAGGCTAAGCACGTATAACGATTGGATAACCCAAAGGGTAGGAAATCCTTGGAAAAAGGCTGAAGGGATAACTTGGTTCACCCATGCCATCAAGAATCTACAAGTGGGCCATAACTACGATTTCTTTGTGACTGCTCATGATCAACTCGGCAGACGTTCCGAGTCTGTTTCTGTCAATATCACGGTTAAAGATTAAGAAAAATCCAGTTCTGACTCGTTATTGACTCTTATCTCTGGAATACTGTCGGAATGAAGAATTCTTTAATCTCAACTAGTTTAATTATTTGCCTATCAGTAATTGCTACTGGGTGCGGCCTTTTCGAAAGCAATGACGATGAAATCCAAACCCTTCGAGCCGAACTCGTTCAACTTAGAGAAGACGTACTCGATTTAGAGACAGAAATTGAACTTCTCGCAGTTGCACCACCACAGCCAGAGCCACTTATTGTTACCACAACTACGATGCCTGAATTAGAAGAGGCACAGGTGACGACAACCACAGCCCAGCTCCCAACATTGCCATCAATAATCGACACTGTGGTCAATGACAGTGAAGTAACGGCGATATTAATAGCTTCCTATCAGTGGGGTCCTAGCTCTGTAACAGAAGCACTTCAAACTGTTCTCGGAATAGAGGCAGATGGCTGGTACGGAAATGGTACAAGAGCAGCGCATGTCGCTGCCCTTGAAGAAAGAGGTCTAGCAACTGACGGAGTCCCTAGTGTTCCGACGACAACTACTACAGAAGCACCTGCAGAAGAAACACAAGAAAGTACTGGAGATGAAACCTCTGATGAAATAGTTGTTGAAACCACAACTACAGTTGTTGAGACGACTACGACGGTTTCCGAAGGTTAGATTTAGTTAAACTACGCGAACTGAAATCTGATCGTAGCCTTCCGCTCCATCGGGAGCGGGACTTACAGTGTTTGGAGACTGGATGACACCGTTGTTGTCGACTGCTCTAACTCTAATGTCATATTTCCCTGGTTTCGCATCCCATTTGTAAGCCCACTGAGTCCAAGATTCACCGCTTAGTGAGATCCCTAAATTGCACTTTTCCCATGCCCCAGAATTGACAGAAATCTCAACACTTTTAACCCCAGAAAGTGGGGCCCAAGCTACTCCTGCTATTGCGTTATTTCCAGCGGTGACTCTTCGTTCCCTGGGTACATCAATTCTTGAGGCAATCTTTATGGGGGCTTTTTTGGACCATCCGCGAGGTATCCAGTAACCGTTATTTCCTTCCCATTCGCATATCTCAATTCTTTTTATCCACTTAACTGCGGAAACATAGCCATATAAACCTGCCACCACTAGACGCGCCGGAAAACCATGAATGACTGGCAAAGGTACACCGTTCATTCCAACTGCTAATAGGGCTGTTCTCCCATCAAATATATTTTCAATCGGAAAACCAGCAGTAAAGCCATCAACGGAGTGGCACATTAGTTGTTGCGCATTTGGTAAAGGTTCGGCTCGCGAAATGATTTCACTTAATGGAACACCTGTCCAAACAGCGTTTCCTACTAATGGTCCACCCACTTCATTAGAAACACAAGTTAGCATCACATCTTTTTTGGCAAGGTCCATCCCAAGTATTTCCTCATAAGAAAGTTCAAATGGGTTATCTGCGAGACCATCAATGGTGAGACTCCAGTTCTCTGGATCAATCGTTGGGATTCTCAAGGCAGTATCTATTCGATAAAAGTCACTATTCGAAGTTATGTACGGTGAAATTCCTTCAATCTCATTCATCTCAGTAAACGAAAGAGGGGCTACTTCTTCTTCGAAAGTAATAGCGTCGGTAGTCGACGATTCAGAAACTTCGTTACTGTTTTGAATCGGTTTATCAGTATTTTTGACATCTGGCAAAACTATATTTGCACGGATATTTTGAACTTTGTCATCCTTGAGCAGAATACGTCCTACGCCGGTCATGGTTCCTGCAGCTACCGATATTCCAGTTGCCCAGTTGAGAAATTGACGTCGGTCCGCATATCTGTGTTTCGGGTCTTCTAAGTCTAAAGTTATGGAACGGTCCAAAACATTGTTCAGAAGGAAAAGAGTTGAGAGTCCAATGAGGGTAGCGACACTAGAAAGAGAAAGAGCGGCGACAGTAGAAGTAAGAGGGTCCCTATTCAAGGTCCATCCACCAAAAACTCCGAAACTTATAAAAAGTAAATAACTGATTTCAGGGTGTCTTTTTGAGAGTAAACCCAGAAGCCCTCCGAAAAAGATTGAAAGAATAGTTACACCGGTCAGAAGGATTATTTTTTGAGAGT
>Ga0208410_1001074_pt1 | contig 14627 bp, 16 predicted proteins | sample ETN02SmetaG_3_FD_185787 | JGI IMG/M metagenome (GOLD analysis project Ga0208410, IMG submission 185787) | Marine microbial and viral communities from oxygen minimum zone, Eastern Pacific Ocean - ETNP2014F10-02SV257 (SPAdes) (version 2) | ecosystem: Environmental > Aquatic > Marine > Oceanic ... | reverse complement strand
CACTGATTTAGTATTGCAATATATAGCAAGCCTAGAACAAAAGTCCAACCACCCAATTGCAAAAAGTATATTGCTTGAAGCAGAAAATAAAAATATACCGCTATTTGAAGTAGAGAATTTCGTCGAAAAAGAAGGAGTTGGTGTTGAAGGAAAGGTAAATGAGAAAAAAGTATCTATAAAAAAAGCTTCCGTAAATGAAGGCACTTTAACTATCTTGGATGTCAAGATAAATGAAAATATGTTTTCTATAGAACTAGAAGAAGAAGTCAGAATTAATTCTCAATTTATAAATACCCTTTCAGATAGTTACAAAGTTTCAATCTTATCAGGAGATAGTAGTAAAAAAGTTCAGGATTTTGGAAAATCTCTAGGAGTTGCGGAATCTATTGGAAGTCAGATGCCTGAAGATAAAGTTAAATATGTAAAAGAAAAACAAATAAACAATACGGTTGCTTTTGTGGGAGATGGAATTAATGATTCTCCTGCTTTGAAACAAGCTGATGTAGGGATAGCAAGTTCACATAGTACACAAATAGCACAGAGTGCTGGAGACATAGTTATTCATAAAGGCGATATATCTAAAATTATTGACATAATTGATCTAGCAAAGAAATCTCAAAAAAGAATAAATCAGAATCTATTCTTAGCTTTTATTTATAACACAGCAATGATACCAATTGCTATAACGGGAAATATATCGCCAAATATGGCTGCGTTAGCAATGGCTGCTTCTAGTATTTCAGTTGTGTTTAACTCGTCAAGAAATCTGTAAAAATTTTTTCTTACTAAAACCTCACAAAGGTTAATCTTTGGATATGGATGACGTAATTTGGTATAGAAAACCATTACTATCAGAGCCTGTTGCTGTTCTAGCTTTTGAAGGATGGAGTGATGCAGGTAATACAGCTAGTGGATGTGTTGAAAATTTATCTGGAACTTTTGATATTGAACCATTTGCTGAATTAAATTCAGAAGGATTCTATAACTACCAAATGAGAAGACCGATAGTAGAAGTAAAAGATATTGGTCAAAGAGAATTTCATTGGCCACAAACATCATTTTATTCAATAGAAGATTACAAATTAAAAAATGATTTAATTTTGGTTTTTGGAGAAGAGCCTTCAATGAAATGGAAAAACTACTCTGAAAATATTTCAAATACTTTATTAGACCTGGGAGTGAAGAGAGCAGTGACACTAGGTGCCTTTTTTGGTCAAGTTGCTCATACTCTTCCTGTTCCAATATTTGGAGTAAGTGATGATCCTACTTTTCATGCAAGATTTAATTTATTATCTACAAACTACTCTGGACCAACTGGGATAACAAGCGTAGTTGGCCATGATCTAAGAAAAAATGGTATTGAAACTTCTGGTTTGTGGGCTGCTGTTCCTCATTACTTAAGCTCGGGAGGGTATCCAAAAGGAATAAGTGCTTTATTAAATAAAACAGCCGAAATATTAGATATAGAAGTTGATGACACCGGAATACTAACTGAAGGTCAGCAGTTTGAAGTACGAATTAACAAAGCAATGGAAAATTCTAAAGATCTTGCAGAATATGTCTCTAAATTAGAAGAAGCAGAAGTAAATATTGAAGATAATTTCTCAGAAGAGAACCTAGTTCAACAGATTGAAGATTTTTTAAATAACGAAGGAAGAGAAAGCTAGACGCTCTTCTTCTTATGTCTATTTGATTTACGACGTTTTCTGTACTTATGTTTCGACATTTTTTTACGTCGTTTCTTTATCAAAGATCCCATAAATCGTATTTATTCCTTTTTTTCCGGACTGAAGAAGTGTAGTCGATTTTTAATATTTACGTGAAAGATGTTTTTCAAAATTTTCAGTACTTACAGCCTCAAATACAGACTTAATCTTATTTTTTCCAAGATTCAGATAATCTTTATCAGTTTCCTCATCTAAAACTCCTTTTCTTGTAGCCCATAAGCCCCAGGTCAGAGAACTAAGATATCTATATAAATTCCATAAAACTTGGTCATCTCCCCCTTCTTCAAGTTCTAGTTCTAGAAATAACTGTTTTCTTTGACCTTCTTCAATGTTTTGTTGCAAACATAAATCTCCATAATCAAAAAATTTGCTTTCCATTCCTGAATATTCCCAATCAATTAAATACATGTCACCACCTAAAAGAACAAAGTTTGGACCATAGATATCTTTATGGCATGGAACTAATTTTTGATTAATTGATTTTATTTTTTCAAGTAAATAATTTCCTATTTTTGCCATCTCTTTATATTCTTCTTCTTTCTGAATCTCGTTAAAGAATGCGTAGTGATCAAAACACTGCTCGAAACTAATATTGCTTTGGTGTAGTTCATTTAGGGTAATTAAAGCTGTATTAATATACTCTTTACTTTTTAATTGGTCAGGTTCAAGAGCAACTAAATTACTTTCAAAATCTGAAATCTTTATTCCCGTATTTTCATCAAAATATAAAAAAGGTAACGTTAGCCCTGCTTCTGCAGCTAAGGTTTGGTTTATCTTTTCTGCTTTTCTATTAATTAAATCCGGGTTTTTACCAGGAAGTCTCAGTACAAAATACCTATCAGAGACGCCTACTTTAAAACTATCGTTTGTTATTCCTCCTAACTTTGATATCGAATACATCTCAGGATTAGAAATATTAGTTATTTCGGAACTTAAAAATATATCTACTATTTCTTTTGTGTTTGTCATCTTATTAACATAACACATGAAGCTATGAATGACCCATTTGCATTAAATTTAACAATAAATCTACTCTTACTTGGAGTTGGCGCTGCAATGTTTTTTGGAAATCTATTTGCTTATATAAATAAAAACAAAGAAGGAAAAGAAATCTATTTATCAAGAACTATTTTTCTTGGAACTATAGGTTTCTTTATAACTTTATGGTCTGTTGCATCTATTTTAAATGGATAAAAAAATGAGAATGATGACTATTATATTCAAAGGACAGAAGGAATTATGCTTTCAGATGTAGATATAAAAAAAGCTCTTGAAGAAAAGTCAATTGAGGTTAACCCTTTAGATGAAAGCTACATCCAGCCGTCAAGTATTGACTTAAGAGTTGGTTCTGAGTTTAGAGTTTTTGAAAATCATAAATATAGCCATATAGACCCTAAAGCTGAACAAGATGATCTAACCACTCTAGTTACAGCATCAATAGAGGAGCCTTTTGTTCTACATCCTGGTGAATTTGTTCTTGGTACAACTTTTGAAAGGGTAACTTTATCAAATAAAGTTGTTGCAAGGCTTGAGGGAAAATCTTCTTTAGGGAGAATTGGGTTATTAATACATTCTACTGCTGGGTTTGTTGATCCTGGTTTTGCTGGGTATTTAACTTTGGAACTTTCTAATGTTGCGAATCTACCAATAATGATTTATCCAGAAATGAAAATAGGCCAGATTTCTTTCTATTATTTGAACTCTCCATCAGAATCTGAATATGGTTCTGAAACCTACGGAAGTAAATATCAAGGGCAAGAAGGACCAACTCCAAGTAAAAGCCACTCAGATTTTAATAAGAAATGATTCCTGGAATTGGAACAATTGTTAATGGAGTAAGTGTATTATTTGTTGGCATTTTGTCTCGCATAGTATTCAAAAAAGAGCTGAAAAATTTTGAAGACAATTTACTTCCTTTAGGTTTATTAGTTTTAGCTCTAGGTCTGAGAGAATCATTAAAAAGTCCCGATTATGTTAGGTTCATGAGCTTTGAGGTGTCAGGTTTTATATTTACTATTTTCGCAGTAATCGTAGGCGCTGTAATTGGAAACCTGTTAAAAATTGAGGAGAGAATTAAAAAATTTGGTGATTACCTATACAGAAAATTTGAAAAATCTGACCCTGATCAAAGTAAGTTTATTGAAAGCTACTTAACTACAACCTTGATAGTTATAACAGGTCCCTTGGCAATTATTGGTCCTTTTTTTGATGTTGTTGAATCAAATTTAGAGTTGCTTCTAATTAAAACTGCACTTGATTGTTTTTTGGTTATATTTATTACAGCTAGTGGTGGTAAAGGAGCTGTATATTCAGGGGTTTCAATATTAATTTATCAAGGCTTTTTTACGCTATGCGCTTTATTAATAAATTCAAGAATTGATCCATTAATTTCTGAATCAATAGCAGGAATTGGTGGGATTTTATTAATTGGTGTTGGAATAAATCTTTTAGGAATAAAAAAAATCCCAGTTGGGAATTATATTCTTAGTCTTTTTGTTCCTTTTATTTTGACATTGTAAAAACTCTTGTTGCTCCCTCTACTCCATCAAAAATTTCAATTACTTTTTGAGATTCTTCCTCGAAATTAGAGCTAACCTTTTCTGGGTTTCTTATGTTAAATGCTCTATTTTTAAAATCTATCTCAACAGGAACATAGGGTATGTCTAATTCTTTTGCTAAGTAATAAAAACCGCTTCTAAATTTATAAGCAACTTCTGTTCCTGCTTCTGGCGCAATCAATAGAAGATAGTTATCAATTTTAGAAAACTCCTCAATAGCGCCTTTAATAGTGCCTCTTGAGTTAACTCTATAAACTGGTACTCCACCAAGCCTCATCAGTATTATTTTTTGCAACCAACCTAGAGGCCAGGGAATACCTAGTTTATCTAAGTTCTTTGAAAAAGTCACAAGACTTGGCAACCTAGTAAATATCCAGCGTGCACCAAAAAAAGTAACTTTTAAATCTAAAGCAAGAACAGCCAACAAGCCATACCAAGCATCTCTCATCGCTGAATGTGGTGCCCCAATTAAAATCATTTTTTTTAAATTAGGAATAGTTCCCGTTATGTCCCATTTAAATAGTTTTAAAAGGAATCTACCTAAAGGGCCTAAAATTATTCGTTTTCTCTTAGGGATATTCTCTGGAACTTCAATCATTTTCAACTACATAACTAGCAATCTGAACAGCATTTAATGCAGCTCCTTTTAATAGATTGTCAGAAACCACCCAGAAATTCAAAATCCTATTATCAGATAAGCCTTTTCTCATACGTCCAACTAATACATCTTTTTTTCCTTCAGCATCTAATGGTGTTGGTAATACATCTTCCCAGTATTGAACTCCATTGAAGCTGTCTATTAAAGTGCTTGCCTCTTTAACTTCTACTTCTTTTTCAAAAGTTGCGGAACAAAATATTCCATGACCAGTTTTTACACCAACTCTTGCATTTGAAGGCTCTACAGTCAGTTCTGGTATATTTAAAATTTTTCTCGATTCATTTACAAATTTCATCTCTTCATCTGAATATCCATTTTCAGTTAAGCTACCAGCTAAAGGTATTACATTTCTTGCTATAGGTCTTTGATAAAATCCTTCATCATAATTTGAATTAAGTTTTTCCCCTAAATGTTCTTCTTTCTCTAGCGAGTTTACAGCTTCACTGCCTGATCCGGACACAGCTTGGTATGCAACAGGCACAATATTCAATAAATTATATTTATCATGCAAAGGTTTCAAAGCCATTACTAAACCCATAGTTGTGCAGTTAGGGTTTGATATTAATTTTGTTTCTTTAGAGATTGTATTTTCATTTATTCCAAAAACAACTAGTGGAACTTCTTTCTCCATTCTAAAAGCGGAAGAATTGTCAATAACATATGAACCTTTAGAGGTAAATATCTCAGCATAGCTTTTGGACCTTTCACCACCTGCTGAAAATAAAGATATATCATAAGATTCTATATTATTTTCATTAAGCTCTCTGACTTCATATTCATTACCATTAATCTCTAGCTTTTTTCCTGCTGATTTGCTAGATGCGAACAAAGTATAACTTGCATCTTTTGGAAGAAATTCTTCACAAAGGTTAATAATCTGCCTTCCAACTAAACCTGTTGCCCCAACTATTGCTATATTCATTTACTCAGAAATAAATTCTTCATGAAGTGCCTCTATAGCTTTATGCATGTCATTTTTTGGGATCACGCAAGAAATCCTTATAGGAGATGTTGAAATCATTCCTATATTTATCTTATTTTTACCTAGTATTGAAAACATCTTTGAAGCTACACCAGATTCTGCCTTCATTCCAGCACCAATAATTGAAACTCTTGCAATATTTTCATCTGAATCAGTCCCTTCAGCATTTAAATCGTTTGAGAGATTGGAGAGAACCTCCATTACCTCTTCACTTTGATCTGTAGGGGCAGTAAAACTTATATCTGTCTTTGAATCCTTAGAAACATTTTGAACAATCATGTCTACAATTATTCCACCTTCAGATAGGGGTCCAAAAACCTTTCCGGCAATACCAGGTTGATCAGGAACTCCAAAAAGAGTGAACTTCATTTCTTTATCATTATGAGTAACTCCTCTGACTATGGCTTCTTCCATTATTTTTTCCTTTACTATTGTTCCCTCGCCGTTGTTAAATGTTGATTTAACAATTATTGGTACATTATACCTTCTACCAAATTCTACAGACCTAGCCATCAATACTCTCGCTCCTGATGAAGCCATTTCTAACATCTCATCATAAGTTATTTCTTCTATGAGCTTTGCTTCTTTAATTATTCTTGGATCAGCTGTAAAGACTCCTTCGACATCAGTATAAATCTCACACCTTTCAGCATCTAATGAAGCTGCTAAAGCAACTGCTGTTGCGTCTGACCCTCCTCTACCTAGAGTTGTTATTTCTCGAGTCTCTTTATTAACTCCTTGAAATCCTGCGACAATAACAATATTTCCATTTTCTATTCCTTCTTTGACTCTCTCTCCACTTATATTTTCAATTTCTGCCATTCCATGTCTGGATGTAGTTGTAATACCAGCTTGAGAACCTGTTAGTGAAAAAGATTCGTACCCTAAATTATTTAAGTGAATTGCAAGAAGAGACATTGTAATTCTTTCGCCAGCTGATAAAAGCATATCCATCTCTCTTGGTGAAGGTGTTTCAGAGAGTTCCTCTGCTAAATCAATTAATTCATCTGTACTTGAACCCATTGCTGAAACAACGACTACTACTTCGTTCCCGTCTTCTTTGCATTCTATAATTTTATTCGCGACAGTTTTGAGTGATTCGGGGTTTGAAACACTTGTGCCGCCAAATTTTTGTACTATTAAACTCACCTGAAACATTCTAATGAACTTATTAAAGATTTAACAGACCTAGTACTCTAGTTTGTAATGGCTATTGATTTACACATACATTCAATAAACTCTGATGGAACGGATTCGGTTGAAGAACTAGTAGATAAAGCTTTAGAAATGCAGCTAGAAGCTATTTCAATTACAGATCATGAATATCTTACAATTCCTAAAAAAAGAGATGATATTGAAATAATCCAAGGAATTGAAGTTAGTGCTAGTTGGGATGATCTTGAAAGTTTTAATGTATTTGCAGGAGTACATTTGCTAATTTATTTTTTAGAGGAAGAGAGCTCTATAACAAAACACTTAGAGAAAATTAGAAATCTTAAGATTGAAAGAAATGAAGATATATTAAAAAAACTAAATCAAGAAAATATAGAAATAGATCCATCGGAACTCAATAAGTTCGATACAAAAGTACCAGGTAGACCCCACATTGCAAAAATAATGTACGAAAAAGGATATGTTAATTCTATAAACGAAGCTTTTGTAAAATACTTAGGAAATGGAAAAGTAGGTGATTCTAGAATTCACCAAGAATCTATAGAGAAATTGATTGAATTATCAAGAGAATCAAAATGTTTAATATTTTTAGCACACCCTCATACTCTGATGAGTAATAAAAATTATTCAAATAATCAAAAATGGATAAACAATGATTTTATTACCTATATAGATAAGCTTGCTGAGTTAGGTATTGATGGATTGGAAACAAATTATTCTAGTTACAATTCAGAAATTACATCAAGCTTATCTGCTGTTGCAAAAAACTTCAATCTTCTAGAGTCTGGTGGTACTGATTATCATGGTGAAAATAGACCAAATATTAATATCGGATTTGGTTATGAAAATAAACCATTAAAAACCCCTTATGAATTTTTATTTAAAATGAAAGAAAAACATGCAGGAATATAAAAAACTCATAGGACCGATTTCTATAATTTCTATAGCTTACTTAAGCAGCAGGCTGTTGGGATTCCTAAGAGAAATTCTTCTTGCAAAGTGGACTGGTGTATCTTCTGCTTCAGACACTCTTGACTTAGCCTTCATAATTCCAGATTTTTTATTTTACCTATCTGCAGGTGGTTATTTAGCAATAACTCTAATCCCAATCCTTTCAGACTTAAAACAAAAGAATAGTAGAGGTTTGAATGATTACTTCTTATCTCTTCTCTATGGTCTCTCTATTATTTTTATTTCTATATCAGCTATCTTTTTCCTGCTCAAAAATGAGATAGGTTTAATTCTAGAAGTACAAAACTTGAACCTTTTTTCAAAACTATTTGCCCCAATAGTCTTTAGCCAGGCTTTCTTTTTTATTGGGGCAATACTTATGTCATATCAATATTTTCATAATGACTTTAAATACCCCGCTTTAGCTCCTGTAATTTACAATTTTTCAATAATACTTTTCGGTTGGTTGAACTCTTCAACTCCAGAATCAACAGTATATGGCTTTGCAGTAGGGGGGTTTATAGGGTCAGTTGTTGGACATTTTTTTATTCAACTAATAGGAGTTAAAAAAAGTGGTTTAACTTTTAAACCTGTTACACCAAAGATCAGATATATTAAGGAATATCTAACTGTTTCTCTACCTTTAATCGTGGGACAATCAATTGCCGTAATGGATGAGCAGCTATTTAGGATTTTTGGTTCATTTTTAGGTGCTGGGTCTGTTGCTTCTTTTAGGTATGCAAGAAGAATTGCACTACTTCCAGTAGGTATAGTTGCTCAGGCTGTAGGTGTTGCTAGCTACCCAACCTTATCAAAAATGTTTGTAGAGAAAAAGTTTGATGAACTAAAAAATATAATCAGAACACAGGTCTCTTCATTGTTTCTATTTAATGTTGTTATGGTATTAATTCTTGTAATAAATTCAGAAGAAATCATAAGTATTGTTTACGAAAGAGGAAGATTTTCTAGTGCTGATGTAATAAGGGTTTCATCAATAATGAAGGTTGTGGCCTTAGGGGTGGTCCCTTGGTCTATTAATCAAATTGTAAATAGATCTTATTACGTCCAAAAGCGTTACTGGTTCCCAGTGGGAGTAGGAACTATAGGAACTCTGGGAACAACTATTACACTCCTGTTAAGTAGTAACGCTAGTGAAGTTAACTATTCAATAATTATTATTTCTTTTTTGTGGGCTTATGCAGCTTTTATGTTATTTTCACTCAAGATAGAAGGAGAGTCGATACTAAATACAGCTCTAATTTATGATATATTTTTATGTTTACTGTTGTCAGGGATTATTTATACAGCCTTAATTAACATAAATCTAGATTTTGGAAATATTATTTATAACTTAGTTGTAACTTCAATTATTGTTATTATTTCATTTTTAGTGTCTATCAGTATCATTAGAATGAACTATGTCGAATTTAAAAGGAGAAGATAGTGCAGAAATTTCCACTTAAAAAAGGGTTGTCTGACGCTAAAGATCTCCATGATGAAATAGATGAATATATAGATGTTCTTATGGGACATATTAATCCACCTATTTCTGATGGAGTTGATACATTGTTTGAAGTTAGTAGTACCTACTTAGCTAGAGCTAAAGAAATAGAAATTAAACTGCTTGAAAGAGAAAGGAACGGCTCTATTCCAACTGGTGATGAACTAAAAAAATTTAGAACTGGAGAACTAAGAAGTTTTATAGAGTTATGTAAAAGCGCACAAAACCAAGGTTCCAGAAGAATCACTATGGCTTTAAGCGAATTAAACCTAAAGGAGAACTAATTTAGATCTTCTACTTCGAACACTTCTTGGGCAGCATCCAAGCCTTTAGATTCTCCTACTTTAGATTTTTCACTTAATAATATTTTAATACTTACTTCTATTCCCATTCTTTTTTCAACTTCAGAAATTACTAAATCAAGTACTTCTTGTGACTTCTGAAGCTCCTGTAAAAGAAACTCATTGTCTTTATCAACAAATAAGTTGATAGTGTCATTGTTCTCTACTTCTGGTTTTACAGCAGTTAGATACGAAAATTTTCTTGAAGATAGCTTCTCTCTTAATTCTTCTAAAATCTTTGGCCAATATACATCGAAATTTTCAAGTGACTCTGTATTTGTTTTTTTTATATTTTTTTTTGGCTTTTCTACCTTTACTTTTTCTTCTTTAGCTTCCAATACAGGGTTTTCTTCTTTTTTAGGCTGTACAGCTCCAGTTAATTTACCTTCCAATAAATCAACTCTATATCCTATTGATTTAACATCCGAACCTAGCTCTGGTTTTATTATTTTCATCATAAATAATTCCAACTTTAGGTGGGCAGAAGATGTTATTGAAATAACACTATTTATTTCATCTATCAAGTCGAGAATTCTAACTAACTGTTTTGCAGATATTTTCTTATTAGCCTCTTCAAGAAGCTTTTTTAAATTTGGTGTAAGTGAACTTAATTTATTGTCATCAGGTAAGTATTTAAGATAAAATAGGTTTCTAAAAAATTCTGATACAGAGTCAACAATATCATTTGGTTGTAAGCCTTTTGAATATGCTTCTCTTATTACACTAAGGACAGCTCCAGTATCTTGTGTTTCTACAGCATTGATTATTGTTGCAAAATCTTTACTGCTTAACTGTCCGAGTAAGCTAAACAGTTCGTCTGTAGATGCTTTTTCACCAAATGTATTATATGTTTGTTCGAAGAGGTTTATTGCATCCCTAAGGGAACCATCTGATGAATTTGCAATCATTTTTATTATTTCACCATCTAGAGTTATTTTTTCTTTTTTTCCTATTTGTTTTAGAGTTTTAATAATTTCATCTTCTGTGATTTTTTTAAAGACTATCTGCGTAGTTCTGCTTTTTATTGTTTCCAAAACTCTTTCTGGTTCAGTGGTAGCGAGTATAAAGATTATATGTTCTGGTGGTTCTTCTAACGTTTTAAGAAAAGCATTAGAAGCTGCATTCGAGAGCATGTGAACTTCGTCTAAAATAAATACTCTTTTCTTTCCGGGACTACTAGCAATAAAATTTACACTTTCATTCATCTCTCTTATGTCATCGACTTTATTATGTGATGCTGCATCTATCTCTGATATGTCAAATATTGGATCGCAACCTAACTGCAATGCAATAATTCTTGCTAAAGATGTTTTACCTACTCCTCTAGGCCCTGAAAAGAGATACGCATGCCCTAGGTTTTCTTTCTCAATTTGATTGCTAATTAAAGAAACTGCTTCTTCTTGACCAACTAGTTCTGATAGCTTTATTGGTCTATATTTTCTATAAAATGCTTGTTTCATATTATTAAATGGTAATAGGTTCCTTCTCTATAGTGCACCTAAGAATTAAACTTAGTCAAATGAGAATAGGAGTAGATTTAGATGGGGTCGTTGCAAACTTCACTAAAGGCTGGACAAAATATTACGAAGAAGAGTTCGGCAAAAAAATCTTAGAAGAGGATATTACAGGCTGGGGTTTATCGACACCCTTGACCCACTTTAAGGAAGATTTAGATTTTTGGGAATGGGCAAAAGATATTAATGGTTCATCCATTTTTAGAAACTTAGAAGTTTATAAAGATTCTGTTGAAACATTAAATGAGCTTTCTAAGTCCGGACACGAAATTGTTATCCTTTCCTCTAAACCCTGGTGGTCAATTCATGATACTTTAATATGGCTAGGAGAAAATAAAATTCCGACTAAAGAAATACACTTTATTGAAGATAAGTGGACTGTTGATTGTGAAGTGTATATAGATGATGCGCCTTATCAGTTAGAAAATTTCAAAGAAAAAGCTCCTGAGAAAAAAATAATTAGATACGTTAGGAGTTACAATAAGCCACTTGATGGTGTTTTTGATATCCATCATTGGAGTGAATTAATCCCTTTATTAAATAGCTTTTAGTGTTTAAGGTAAAAATGTGAATGATTCATTTATATTAAGAGACCGTAACTGGAGAGAAGCTAACGAAAGAGTTACTTTATCTTCTAATGCAACTTTTGCTAATAACTCCAAAGGAAGGGAAATAAATGAAGAACCTGATTTATTTAGAACTGTCTTCGAAAGAGATAGGGATAGAATTATTCATTCAAAAGCATTCCGTAGGTTAAAACACAAAACTCAAGTTTTTATCAATCCTGATGGTGATCATTTTATTACAAGAATGTCACACACACTACAGGTAACTCAAATTGGAAGGTCTATAGCAAGAACTCTTGGGCTTAATCCTGACCTTACGGAAGCAATATGTTTAGGTCATGACGTAGGACACTCTCCTTTTGGTCATACAGGAGAAGATGCACTAGCGGAGATACTCGAAGATGGATGGAGTCACTCTGAAAACTCTGTAAAAATATTTAAACAAATAGAGCCTTTAAATCTTTCTTATGAAACTTTAAATGGAATAAAATTCCACCCTTGGAAATATGAAGAATCACCAGAAACACCTGAGGGTATGGTCTGCAGGTTCTCTGACAGGATTGCCTATTTAACACATGATGTAGAGGATGCAATTAGAGCAGATATTTTAAATAAAAATGACATACCTAAAAAAATAACTAAGATACTGGGTTCTCCAGGAAAACAGTGGATAAATAATTTAATTTCAGGAGTTTTTAAAGCTTCTACTAATACAGGAATAGATATGGATAGTGAAATTTTAGAATGCATGAATGAATTAAGAGATTTCATGTTTGAAAAAGTTTATTTGAGAGAAGAAACAATTAAAGAAAGGGACGAAGCTAAAGAAGTCGTTGAGAAACTTGTTTCAAGTTTTGAGAAAAATCCAGATTTACTACCTGAACAATACAGAACTGATCAAACAGACTTGGAAAATGCCGTTGACTATGTAGCAGGTATGACTGACAGGTTTGCTTTAAAAGAGTTTAGCAAATTATAATTACTTACCCTTAAACTTAGGTTCTCTCTTTTCCATCAAGGCAAAAATACCCTCTTTTAAGTCTTCAGAAACTAGGAAAGAAGTACTCCACATTCTTACTAAGTCTAAAGATTGATCTGCAGTTAGTTCTTCTCCTTTATCAAGAATCATTTTTACTCCATTAACAACTAATGGAGAATTCGAAGCTATCTCTTTAGCAAGGTCCATTGCTCCTTGTATTAACTCTTCATGTGTGTCATAAATATGATTTACAAATCCAATTTCCTTTGCATATTCTGCATCAAAAGTTCTTCCAGTATAAGCAAGCTCTCTCAGCAAGCCTTTAGATATAATTTTTGGCATTCTCTGTAGGGCTCCTACGTCTGCGACTAAGCCTAGTTTTGATTCACCAATTGAAAATTCAGCATCTTTTGCTGAAAGTCTAATATCACACGATGCAACTAAATTCGTTGCACCTCCAATGCTATAACCTTGGATAGCAGCAATTGTTGGCTTTTTCGTTTTTGCAACAGTAGTGAACGCATCTTGGAATTTTTTTGTTATTTCCATTATCTCTAATCTTTCTTCTGCGTTAGTTCTTAAGTCTTCATTTAAATCAAAGGCTTCTACAAGTAAATTTATGTCTATACCAGCAGAAAATGTATCTCCTTTGGCTGCCAAAATAATTACCCTCACATCCTCGTTGTCATCTAATTCTTTAACTAGCTTTGGTAAACCAAACCATAATTCATCATTTAAAGCATTTTTTTTCTCTGGACGATTTAGCCAAATTATTCCTATATTGTCTTTTACTTCTGAAAATATTTTTTTATTCATGATTACCTAAATTCTATCTTACTAAAATAACAAAATGGATGTTTTTGAAGCTCTTTATACAACGAGAGCTATGCGAAGGGTTAAAGAAGACCCTATACCTGATGAAATAATTAAAACTATGGTCGATGCTGCAATAAGAGCGCCTAGCGGATCTAATAGACAGGGTTGGAAGTTCCTTGTTGTCACCGATCAAGAGACAAGAAAACAATTAGGCGACATCTATAGGGAAACCTGGGAATATTATATGAAAGAATTCTATGGAGGAAAACCCGATCTTGGTGCCTCAGAGGTTGGAGATGATAAAAAAGCTAATCAGGTTATACGAATAAGTAAGTCTGCAGGATGGTTAGCAGAAAATTTTCATAAAGTTCCTGCACATTTTCTTGTTTTTTCCAGAAATGATCCTACTGGTTCATCAATATTTCCAGCTATATGGAATTTAATGTTAGCTGGAAGAGCACATGGTATAGGGACTTGTTTAACAACCGTCATGTCTTTTAAACAAAAAGAAGCTTTTGAAATACTCGGGGTTCCAGAAGATAAAGGCTGGACACTTAATGCTGTTATAACTGCAGGATATCCATTAGGAAAATGGGGAGTAGCTGAAAGAAATCCTGTTGATGAAGTTACATATTTGAATAAATGGGGAAATTCACCAGACTGGAATCTAGAAGAACCTCTTTGGAGCTACTAGTAATAAAAGCGCGCCCGGAGGGAGTCGAACCCCCAACCTTCTGATCCGTAATCAGATGCTCTATCCAGTTAAGCTACAGGCGCTTGGCGGAGAGGGAGGGATTTGAACCCTCGAGGGGATTTTCATCCCCCACTCGCTTAGCAGGCGAGCGCTTTAGACCACTCAGC
>Ga0208410_1001071_pt1 | contig 14667 bp, 15 predicted proteins | sample ETN02SmetaG_3_FD_185787 | JGI IMG/M metagenome (GOLD analysis project Ga0208410, IMG submission 185787) | Marine microbial and viral communities from oxygen minimum zone, Eastern Pacific Ocean - ETNP2014F10-02SV257 (SPAdes) (version 2) | ecosystem: Environmental > Aquatic > Marine > Oceanic ... | reverse complement strand
TTCAAATTTACCATATAATATTTCAGTCCCTTTTATTCTTAAAATGATTAAAATCAGAAGGATTATACCCTGGAAAGAAATGATTTTAATGGTTCAGAAAGAAGTTGCTGAAAGGATAACAGCAGATCTAGGTACAAAAAATTATGGACGATTATCTATAATGGTAAATCTAAATAATGATGTAAAAAAATTATTAAATGTAAAACCCTCATCATTTATCCCAAGACCTAAAGTCGACTCAACAGTTATAAAAATTTCTCCTAAAAATAAATACATAAATATAAATAATGAAGTTTTTGAGAAAATTGTTAAAACTTGTTTCAGTCAAAGAAGGAAAAAAGTGAAAAATAATTTAGATCAGTTAAATATAAATACTATTTCATTACTTGAATTATCAAATATTAATCCGGATATAAGGGCTGAAAACATAGATATTGAAGGATTTATTAGAATCTCAATGAATTATGAAGAGTTATCTAAAGAGAATTTCGGAGATTTTTAACAATTTTTTGGGTTTTGATTTGTCTATGATTTTTTAACCGTTCAGCATTAAGTATGCTTGAAATCTCTTCAACTGTTTTATCAAAATTATCATTAACTAAAATATAATCATATTCTGCATAATGACTCATCTCATCTGATGCTCTAGACATTCTTTTTTGTATAATTTCATCTTTATCTTGCTTTCTTTCCTTAAGTCTTCTTTCTAATTCTTTTATAGATGGAGGTAACACAAAGACCTTAACAAGGTCGTCTTTTGAATTATTCATAAGCTGCTGTGTGCCTTGCCAGTCAATATCAAAAAGTATATCTCTGCCTTTATCTAAAATCTTTTTTATAGGTTTTTTTGGAGTACCATAATAGTAATCAAAAACTTTTGCATACTCCAAAAATTCATTTTGTTCCTGCATAAGAGCAAAATCATCATTATTTACAAAAAAATAATCTTCTCCGTCAATTTCGCCTGGTCTTGGTGGTCTTGTTGTACAGGATATTGATAGAAATAATTCTTTATCTAATTCTAGAAGCTTTCTTGATAAAGATGTTTTGCCTGCACCCGAAGGTGAAGATAAAACAAACATTAAACCTTTTCTTGTTATTTCATTATCATTTATTTCCATTAATTCTCATCATATTTTGAAAAAATAACAGATGCATTAGTTCCACCAAAACCAAAAGAATTTGATAGAACAACATCAACATTTTTTTCTTTGCTCATATGCGGTACAAGATCAATTTTAGTATCTATTGATAAATCATCAAGATTAATCGTTGCAGGTACAATATTATTTTTAATTGTCAAAATACTAAAGATTGCTTCAACAGCACCTGCAGCACCTAATAAATGTCCAATTGAAGATTTTGTTGATGACATAGATATACTATCAAGATTAGATTCAAAAGCTCTTTCAACTGCCTTTAACTCAATTTCATCACCCTTTGGCGTTGATGTTCCATGTGCATTAATATAAGAAAACTCGTCGACAGCATAATTTGAGTCTTCTATTGCCATTACCATTGATCTATACGCCCCATCTCCATCATCTGCAGGGGATGTAATATGATGAGCATCTCCAGAAACCCCATAACCCTTAAACTCCGCATAAATTTTAGCATTTCTTGAAAGTGCATGATCTAAATCTTCTAAAACTAAAAAACCTGCACCCTCACCCATTACAAATCCATCTCGTAATCTGTCATATGGTCTCGATGCTCTAGTAGGCTCATCATTGAAATTTGAACTCAAGGCTTTACATGCTGAAAATCCAGCAATTCCAACTGGGCAAATTGCTGACTCAGCGCCGCCAACTATCATAATATCAGCTTTACCTCTTCTTATCATCTCTGCGCCTTCACATATCGAATGTGTACCTGATGAACATGCAGTTACAGAAGCTAAATTGGGTCCTTTAAAATTATTTCTAATAGATATTTGACCAGCAACTAAATTTATTAACGCACCAGGAATGAAAAATGGACTAACTCTCTTGGGTCCTTTTTCTTTTAAAGTTAATGATGCCTTTTCAATACTAGGCAAACCACCGACACCGGAGCCTACACCTACACCAATTTTATTTGGATCAAAGTTATAATTTTTAAGTAATGAATCCTCTAACGCCATCTCTGCAGCTGCTACACCGAAAATAATAAAGTCATCAACTTTCCTAAGATCTTTTGATGAAAACCACTTAGTTGGATCAAAAGAATTTTCTAAAGAATCTTGATCACTTTCTAATGGAACCTCACAAGAAATTTTTGTTTGAAAATCAGAAGCATCAAATTTACTTATTAAATTTGCACCAGATTTATTCTTAATAAGATTCTTCCAGGTAGAATTTATATCCCCACCTAATGGAGTTACAGCCCCTATTCCTGAAACCACTACTCTTCGCAATTTACAAGATCCTTTAATTAAAAAGAATATTATGTGTTAGAATTTATAAAACTTACTGCGTCACCAACTGTTTGAATGCTTTCAGCGGCGTCATCAGGTATTTCTATACCAAACTCTTCTTCAAAAGCCATCACTAGTTCTACAGTATCAAGGCTATCAGCACCCAAATCATCAATAAAGCTAGCAGAATCGGTTACCTTATCTTTTTCTACGCCCAAATGCTCAACAACGATAGCTTGAACTTTTTCTAATGTATCACTCATTTTACCCTCTTTTTTTATAATTAATAAACACAGTTAATATGATTGTATGGGCTTTACCACATCACAAATAAATATTCAACCAGCACATCTAATTCATATATAAACCGCCATTAATATGTAAAGTTTGCCCGGTTATATAGCTTGATTCTTGACTAGCTAAAAAAATAATAGCAGAAGATAAATCTTTTGGCGTACCGATTCTATTCATAGGTATGGAATTAAGAATTGCATCTTTTCTTTTATCATCTAATTTTTCAGTCATGGGGGTTTCTATAAAACCTGGAGCAATACAATTAACTGTAATATTTCTTGTTGCTATTTCTTGAGATAAAGATTTTGTTAGACCAATCAACCCAGCTTTTGATGCCGAGTAGTTAACTTGTCCAGCTCCACCAGTTACCCCTACAACAGATGAAATATTTATAATTCTTCCATATTTTCTTTTAACCATACCCTTTGTAATTAATTTTAGAATATTGAAAGTTGAATTAAGATTAATATTTAATACGTCTTCCCATTCTTTTTCAGACATCCTAAGAAAAATATTGTCTTTAGTTATTCCCGCATTGTTTATAAGAATATCGATATGCCCCATAAACTCATCAGTTTTTTTAATAAGTTCTGAAATTTCATCTTTTTTACTTAAATCACAAGCAACTACATAGCATTTCTCGCCAAGTGATTTTTTAAGCGCATTTAATTCTTCATGGTTTCTTCCAGAGATACAAACCTCAGCATTATGCTCAATTAAAACTTTTGCTATCTCTTTGCCAATGCCACCACTTGCACCAGTAATAAGCGCCTTTTTACCTTCTAAATCAAACAATATCAAAATCTCTCATAAAGTTTTCTATACTTTCTTTACTATTCAAAGTAAACCTTTGCAAGTTAGGAACGCTTCTTTTAGCCAAATTAGTTAATACATTACCTGCACCAACTTCAATTATTGAATCAACCCCTAATTCTTGAAACTTTTCCATTGTTTCTCTCCATCTAACAGTAGCTGTTACCTGATTAATTAAATTATTTTTAATTATTTCAACATCTTCTGTAGAATCAACAGTAGTATTTTGTACAATCGGAATAATAGGCTTATTTAGTGTAATATTTATTAATTCATTTTTCATAATATCTTTTGCATTATTCATAAGGTCACAATGAAATGGAGCGCTAACAGGCAACTTAACAGCTCTTTTAGCTCCTTTATCTTTCAATAAATCAATAATATCATTAACTGCCTTTATTTCGCCAGAAATAACTACTTGACCAGGAGCATTATCATTTGCAACCTGGCAAACATTTTTTATTTCTGAAGAATTAATTGTTTCTCTTACTTCATTTATATCTAAACCTATAATAGCTGCCATAGCTCCTTCTTCGCTTGGAAAAGAATTTTGCATTGCTTTTCCTCTAAGTCTCAATAATTTTGCTGTATCGGTTAAGGAAAGCGAATTTAAAGCGGTAAGAGATGTGTATTCGCCAAGTGAGTGACCAGCTGAAATATTTGATATTTTATTAACTGCAAACCCTCTTGAGTTTAAAATTCCTATAGTTGCAATCCCTATAGTCATAATAGCAGGTTGAGCATTTTCAGTTAAAATAAGTTCTTCATCGGGCCCATCAAACATTAGTCTTGATAAATTCTGACCTAAGGCATCATTCACTTCTTCAAAAGTAGCTTTTATCTCTGGAAAGCTATCAAGTAAGTCTTTTCCCATACCAACATATTGACTTCCTTGACCAGGAAAAACTAATGATTTCATAAGATTTTCTCCATAACAAATAATTGAATAACATAGTTCGTTAATACAAGCTTGCAAATTTATCTTTAATACATTAATGAATGCTTTAAATTTACTTTTTATAAGAGGTACTATGTCGTATTACGAACATGTTTTTATAGCTAGACCCGAAGTTGCACCACAACAGGTCGAAAATATAGTCGAAGATATTAAAAAAATTGTTTCTGAAGATGGTGGAGATACAGTTTATACTGAATATTGGGGATTAAAAAAGTTAGCCTATAGAATAAATAAAAGTGAAAAAGGACATTATTCTTTATTGAGAATAGATAGTAAAAGTTCAACAATTAATGAAATAGAAAGAATACAAAAACTTAACGAAGACATCATAAGGTTTATAACTATAAAAACTGAAGAAATATCAAAAGAACCATCTGTAATGTTAAAATCATCTGAGAAAAAGGATGTTTACTAATACAAGAGAATTAAAATGAAAAACTTTTTACCTGACATAACGCAAATACCTATTAGAAGTCCTTTTTTAAAAAGGAAAAAATCTTGTCCTTTATCTGGCGAAAAAGCTCCTAAAATTGATTACAAAGATACAAAACTACTCAAAAAATATCTTTCTGAAAGAGGAAAAATTATCCCAAGTAGAGTGACATCAGTATCATCAAAAAAACAAAGAGAATTAGCGCAAGCAGTTAAAAGAGCAAGATTTTTGGCCCTTTTACCTTATAAAATGGATTAATTATGGAAGTCATTTTACTCGAAAGAATCGAAAAACTTGGACAAATGGGAGATATTGTTAAAGTTAAAGATGGTTTTGCAAGAAATTTTTTATTACCACAAAAAAAAGCTTTAAGGGCTTCAGAAGATAATTTAGCTTATTTTGAAAAAGAGAAAGTTACGCTAGAAGCAAACAATCTCAAACAAAAGCAAGAAGCTGAAGTTATTTTAGAAAAATTAGATAATTTTAACCTAGTCATAATTAGGCAAGCTGGTGAAACAGGTCAACTATATGGATCAGTTAATACAAATGATATTAAAAATACTTTAGTTGAAAATAGTTTTATTGTTGAAAAAAGCCAAATTAAGCTGGATAAGCCAATTAAAGAACTTGGCGTACACAATGTCTCTGTAAAATTACACCCTGAAGTTCAAGCAATAATTTCTGTAATTGTTTCACGAACTGATGCAGAGGCAGAAACACTCATCAAAGGCGAAGAAATTAAAATAGCAAAAGATGAAAACTTAACTGAAGAAGGTACAATTAATATTGAGGAAGTTTTTGAAGATGGAGCTGTTCCAGAAAGCATTGGCGATAAAGAAGAAGATTCATCCGAAGAAATTGAAGATAAAGAAGATACTGAAGAAGTTAATAATGAAATTAATTCTGAAGCTAATAATTATAAAAACGAAGAAAATGATAGTTCTTAAAAAGATTACTAATTAAATTAACTATATAATTTAATCATTTAATTCATTTAACCCCGATATTCACATTTATCCACAGTTTTTTTTCTTGGGTTATTTGCTTTTACTGATAAGTTATACGCATGAACACTTCAACTCCTTATCTTGTTAATGAAGACGAAAATTCTGAAAGTAATTCACTAGAGTTACCTCATAATATTGAGGCTGAACAGCAACTTTTAGGTGCATTAATAAGAAATAATGATCTGATTGAAAAATGTAATAATACAAGATTAAGTGGAGAACATTTTTACAATAAACTTCATGGAGAGATTTATGAAAAAATAAATAAGTCTCTCTCAACTGGTAAAACCGCAAATATAATTTTTTTGAAAACTTTCTTTGAGAATGATGAAGAATTTGACTCTGATCAGTATTTTGAACAACTTGTAATAAATGCTGCACCAGGTCCTGCAATCGAAGAATACTCATCATTAATTTATGATCTTGCGTTAAGAAGGGAGTTAATTAATACAGCAGAATTCCTTCAACACTCTTCATTCGATTTAGGTCAAGAAGATATAACAGCAAATGATATTATTGAAGAAACAGAAAATAAATTATTTCAAATTGAAGTCTCTGGGGATGCAGAGCAAGGTTTCGAGTCTTTTGAAAAAACCTTAACTGAGTCTTTAACAACTATAGAATCCGCCTATCAATCATCAGGTGGTTTAGCAGGTTTATCAACAGGCTTTAAAGATCTAGATAAGGCTTTAGGCGGTCTTCAAAAATCTGATCTAATTATACTTGCTGGAAGGCCTGCTATGGGGAAAACTTCATTAGCTACTAATATTGGATTTAATGTTGCAAAGAAATTTTCAGAAACCCTTCAAAATGATGAAGTAAAAACAGATAAAAATGGCAATATTATCTCTGATGGAAGCGTTGTAGCTTTTTTTTCTTTAGAAATGTCTGCTGAACAACTAACAACCAGGATTGCTGCTGAGCAATCAGGTATAGAATCTAATGAATTAAGAAGAGGAAATATTAAGGAAGATCAATTTATGCATTATGCTAGAACAATAGCTGACTTAAAATCTGTTCCTTTTTATATTGATCAAAGTGGTTCTATACCAATTGGAGTTTTAGCTACTAGAGCAAGAAGATTGGCGAGAACTTTAAAAGCGACCAAGAATCAAGAGCTTGGATTAATTATTGTTGATTATATTCAATTAGCAACAACATCTTCGGGAAAATATCGAGATAGTAGAGTGCAAGAAGTAGCGGAAATTACACAAGGTTTAAAAACCTTAGCAAAAGATCTTGATATACCAATTATTGCTCTTTCACAGCTTTCGAGACAAGTTGAATCTAGAGATGATAAACGGCCCTTGTTATCAGATTTAAGGGAATCTGGGGCAATTGAACAAGATGCAGATATTGTAATGTTTGTATATAGAGATGAATACTACTTACAAAATAATCAACCTCCTCCAGGAACTGAACAACATACTTCATGGTTAGCAAGAATGGATGAGGTTCATGGAAAAGCTGAAGTCCTAATAAGAAAGCATAGACATGGGCCAACATCAAATGTCCAATTACAATTTGAAGAAAGGCTAACAAAATTTTCTGATCTTGCGAGAGAAAACTATTTGCCTGAAAGATTTGAATAAGTGATTTCAATAACAAGAAATATTGGAAAAGTTGTAATCTTATTCCTTAACAATACTGGTAACTTTTTTATTTTTTTTACAAAAATATTGCAATCATTTTTTAAGCCTTGGTATTTTAAAAATATTATTAATCAAATGATTTTTATAGGTTATTTTTCTTTACCTGTGGTTTCATTAACATCATTTTTTACAGGTGGTGCTCTTGCCCTACAGATATATTATGGAGGAAACCAATTTAATTCTGAGGCAATTGTTTCTTCAATTGTAGCATTAGGTATAACAAGAGAATTAGGACCGGTTCTAGGCGGCATAGTTGTTGCAGGAAGAGTTTCTTCTGCGATTGCAGCTGAATTAGGGACTATGAAAGTGACAGAACAAATAGATGCATTAAAAACTCTTTCAGCTGATCCAATTAGTTACCTTATTGTTCCTAGAATAATCTCTGGAATTATCATGTTACCTATTTTAATTATTTTTGCTGATATCATTGGCATTATGGGTGGGTGGTTTATAGGAATACAAAGTTTAGGATTTAATGGAAGTGTTTATATTCAAAACACAATTGATTTCCTTGAAGTCAACGATATAAGCTCTGGATTAATTAAAGCTTCTTTTTTTGGATTTATAATTACAATAATGGGTTGCTATCAAGGTTTTAATTCAAGTGGTGGTGCACAAGGTGTAGGAAAAGCGACCACAAATGCAGTGGTATCAGCTTCTGTTCTCATACTAGCTTCTAATTACATTATGACTAATCTATTTTTTGCTTCTTAAAATGATAACAATAGAAAACTTACATAAATATTTTGAAAATAAAAAAGTTCTAAATGGGGTAAGCCTTAATATAGAAGAAGGAACATCTTCTGTAATTATTGGTGGCTCGGGGACTGGTAAATCTGTTCTAATTAAATGTATTTTAGGTTTATTAACGCCTGAAGAAGGTAGAATATCAATAAAAAATAATTTCATTTTTGAAAATGGTAAATTTAAGAAAAATAGTAAAATAAAAATTGGTATGCTTTTTCAAGGGGGTGCTTTATTTGATAGCCTCCGAATATGGCAAAATGTTAGTTTTTATAATATTCAAAATGGTAAAAACAAAAAATTTTGTTTCGAAGATGCAATTCTTAATCTTGAAAAAGTTGGATTAAGTAGTGATGTTGTTAACTTATATCCTTCTGAGTTATCCGGAGGAATGCAAAAAAGAGTTGCTTTAGCAAGAGCTATTTCTATTAAACCTGATATTATCTTTTTTGATGAACCAACTACTGGTCTAGACCCAATTAGCGCTGATGTTATTAACAAACTGATAATAGAAAAGGTAAGAGATATAGGCGCTACTTCTCTTACAATAACACATGACATGTCTAGCGCTAGAACAATATCAGATAAAATTCATATGCTTCATAATGGTAAAATTATTTGGGAAGGAAATAAAGATACAATTGAAAGCACTGATAACCCATTTGTAGTTCAGTTTATAAATGGTTTGTCTGAAGGGCCAATAAATTAAAAGAACAATTATCTAGTAATTTTAATAATAAAGATTTATTTATGTAAGTCGATATTTGGGAAAATGATGGAAACTAATTTAATCGATTTAATTCTAATCTTTTCGATTGTGATTTCGGGTTCTTTGGCTTTGTTTCAAGGTTTTTTTAAAGAACTTCTTGCCTTACTTGGTTGGGTTGTAGCATTTGTAAATATAAAAATCTTTTTTGCCCATCTTTCAAAACCACTAGCTATATTTATAGAAAACGAATCTTTAAGAGATATAGTAGTTATATCAACTATCTTTATTTTTACTTTAATTATTTGGAGAGTGATCTCAATACCAATACTTAAAATTTTTAAATCAACATCTATAGGGTATTTAGATAAATTACTTGGATTTTTCTTTGGAGTATTTAGAGTTTTTGTTCTGGCTTGTATAATTTATATATATACATTAATGCCTAATGAAAAAGAGGACTTTCCTGAATATACGAAAGATTCAAAAACACTTCCTTTAATTGAAAACTTATCAATTATAATTACAGATAATTTTGAATTTTTTAAAGAAACTGAAATGCAGGATATAATGAAAAGCGATAATAAGAATGAAGGCATTGAAAACGAATAAAAAATCAAATTTTATTAAAGATGATAAATTACATGAAGAATGTGGTGTTTTTGGTGTATACAATCATGAAGATTCAGCTGCGCTAACTGCCTTAGGGCTTCATGCTTTACAGCATCGTGGTCAAGAAGCTGCAGGAATAGTAACTTTTGATGGAACAAAGTTTATATCTGAAAGACATTCTGGATTAGTAAGTGATAACTTTACAAAAAGTTCTGTGATAAATCGATTAGTAGGTAATAGCGCTGTTGGACATAACAGATATTCAACAACAGGCGCTACCATTCAAAGAAATATTCAACCTTTTTTTGCAGATTTATGGGGTGGAGGATTTGCAATAGCTCATAATGGAAACATTACAAATGCATTGTCACTAAGGGATGATCTCATCAGAAAAGGTTCAATTTTTCAATCAACCTCTGACACAGAAACCATTTTACAATTAGTAGCTAGATCTGAAGTAGATAGAACATTGGATCGATTAGTTGATGCTTTAATGCAAATTTCAGGAGCATGGGCATTAGTGGTATTAACTAATAAAAAATTAATTGGCGCTAGAGATCCTTTTGGAATAAGGCCTCTCGTCTTAGGAGAATTAGATGGAGCAAAAATATTAGCTTCAGAAACTTGTGCACTTGATATTATTGGTGCAAAATTTATAAGAGAAATTGAACCTGGTGAAATAATTGTAATTACTGAAGATGGTGAGGAGAGTGTTAAGCCTTTTCCAAACGCAAGATTGCGTCCTTGTATATTTGAGTATATCTATTTTTCCAGACCTGATTCTATGTTAGATGGGAGATCTGTTTATGAGTGCAGAAAATCATTTGGGAAAAATCTAGCTAAGGAATGTCCGGCTAACGCCGATATTGTTGTTCCAGTTCCTGACTCGGGTGTTCCAGCAGCTTTAGGATATTCCGAAGAATCAAAAATACCTTTTGAATTATCAATAATAAGAAATCACTATGTAGGAAGAACATTTATTCTGCCAACACAGTCAAATAGACAATCATCTGTAAAGCTGAAGCATAACCCTGATAAAGGCTCTATAAAAGGTAAAAGCGTAGTTTTAGTCGATGATAGCGTGGTAAGGGGAACAACTTCAGTCAAAATTGTTGAATTAATGAGAGAAGCTGGAGCATCGGAGATACACATGAGAATAGCCTGCCCTCCGATAAAATATCCCGATTTCTATGGAATAGATACCCCAGAAACTGAACAATTATTAGCTTCAAATAAAAGTTTAGATGAAATGTGTAAATATATTGGCGCTGACTCGCTAGGCTTCCTTTCATTAGACGGCTTATATCAGTCAATGGGATATAAAAATGGAAGAAATAATGATAACCCAGAATATACTGATCATTGTTTTACAGGAGACTACCCTACACATCTTAACGATTACAAAAGCGAAAAGATTCAAGAACAACTTTCTTTATTATCTGAAAATGAAAGCCAAAATTAATTAATGATTGAAGATTATAAAGATAAAATTGCTCTTGTCACTGGTTCGTCAAGGGGATTAGGAAAATATTTATCAATCGAATTAGCAAAAAAGGGTTTTGAAATAATACTAGTTGCACGAACAGTTGGTGCACTTGAAGAACAATATGATGAAATAATTAAACTTGGTTCAAAATCAACAATTGTTCCATTAGATCTTAGTGAAGATAATTCAATTGATAAATTAGGTTTCGAAATAAATAAAAAATGGGGCAAATTAGATTTACTTGTTTCAAACGCAGCAATAACAAATGAATTAACTCCATTATCTCATATAAAACCTGATACTTGGGAAAAAGTAATAAATTTTAATTTAACATTAAATTATCGCTTAATTAGATCTTTTGAAAGCCTTCTTAAATCATCTAAAGATGCAAAATGTTTATTTATTCTTGATAGAGAGACAAAAGAAGATAAACCATACCATATCCCTTATTCAGTAAGTAAAGCTGGACTAGAAAAAATGATATCTATATGGGCTAAAGAGGTATTAAAAGACAACATTAATGTCCATTATTGCTTTGCACCAAGAATGAATACTTTCTTAAGAAAGACAATTATTCCTGGCCTTGATGAATCAGATTTCAATAACCCTGAAGAAATATCTAAAATCATTATAGAAAATTTATTAAAGTCTAATGAAAAAGATAAAAACCTTATTGAAATTTTATGCTAATTTTTTTTGTAAGGATTATCGGTCTTTTTATATATTACTTTAATTGGTACACCGCTTAGAGAAAATTCTTCTCTTAGATTATTAAGTATATATCTTTTATATGAGTCTAGAACAGCTTTTGGTTTATTTGTAAAAATAGCAAAATAAATGGGATTTTTATTTATTTGAGTAATATATTTAAAACGTACCTCTCTTCCATTATCAGTTGGATGAGTATGCGTTGAAGTTACTTTATCTAAAAAAGAATTAAGTTTATGTGTTGATATTTCAATAAAACTTAAATTATACATTTGTAAAACTGTTTTCATTAACTCTTCAACACCATGACCGCTTTTCGAAGAAATAAAAACTGTGGGCGCACCTCTAAATTGAGATAACGACTTAGAAATTTTACCTAAAATTTCATTTTTAGAATCTCTCTTATCCTTTATTAAATCCCACTTGTTAATTGCTAATATGAATGTTTTTCCTTTTTCTTCCATGTAATTTGATATTAATAAATCTTGTTTATCAAAACCGACAGAGGCATCAATCATAAGAATTGAAATATCTGAAGTATCAACTGATCTTAAGCTACTTTTAGAAGACTTCTTTTCTACTTCATCGCTAATTTTTGATTTTTTTCTTAAACCTGGTGTATCAATTATAATATAATTATTTTTTTTCCATTGGAATTCTGCAGATATTGTATCACGAGTTAAACCAGCTGTTTCTCCGACAAGCTGCCTATCCTCTTGAAGTAAAAAATTTGTCAAAGTAGATTTTCCAGAATTTGGACGACCTAAAATAGAAATTTTAATTTTACTATCTTCTTTTAATAAGCTTGATTCATCTCCTGCATCCTCGTGATTGAATGATTCATAAATTAATGATTTAAGATATTGAATACCTCTATTATGTTCAGCAGATATATTTATTGATTCTCCAAAACCAAAAGAATCAAACTTTAAAGCTTCCTGATCTTGTTTTATTGTCTCACATTTATTAGCCACTAGAAATATCTCTTTTCCGCTTTTACGAACCAATTTAGCTAAAAATAAATCATCGGAAGTTATTTCAGAACGAACATCAACAAGAAAAATTATAGCGTCAGATTTTTTAATTACTTTTTTGGAAGTCTCTTTAAGAATTTTTGATAAATTTTTCTTGTTAGTTTCTTCTATACCCGCTGTATCAATTAATTCTATGTTAAGACTTTGGTCTGTATATGTTTCAATTACATAATCTCTTGTAACACCCGGATTATCTGCAACAATAGATCTATTTTTTCCTATTAACCTATTAAAGAGTGTCGATTTACCAACATTTGGCCTTCCAATAATTGCTATAGTTTTGACCATAACACTATAACTTAAGCTTAATTATAAGCTGAAAGATCTCCATTATCGTTTAAAATATAAACAGTGTTATTTACTACTAAAGGCGGTAAATAGCTAGATCCCGATATTTTATCAGAATCTAAAATTTCACCGTCGTCAGGGGATACCCAAATTGCTTTACCTTCCGATGAAATCGCTAACAATTTACTTGAAACCATAACTGGTCCACTCCATTGGATAGGGTTTTTCTTCTTCTCTTCATTCCTATATTGTTCTAATTGTGTAACCCAACGAATTTTTCCTGATCTCTTTGATATACAAACTAACTCTGCATTAGATGTTAAAACAAATAACCAATCGCCTGAAAGCCAAGGTGTTTCTGTACTCGACATGTCAATTGTCCATACTCTTTCACCAGTCGAAATATCAATAGAAACCATTCTACCTGCATGACTAACACTATACAATTGACCATCATCAATGATTGGTCGTGCTGTTATAGAATTAATTTCAGATAGAGAAGTGGATGAGCCTGTTCTTGACAAAGAGTCACTCCAAATAACTGATCCATTTAATGGTCGTATTGCGTAAATTTCGCCGGAAGAATAAGGAACAAATATCAAACCATCTCCTACAGCAACTGAAGTTGATGATAAAATTGTTGCTGACTCTAATATTCCTCTGTGTGTCCACATTACTTCGCCTGAATCCTTGTCTACTGCGAAGAGTTGATTATCATGTGTCATTACAAAAACAAAATTTTGAAAAACTATTGGTGAGGATCTACTAGGAATTCTCATATTCAACTCCCACAACATTTCCCCTGAATCAGCTAAGAATGCATATAGATAGCCAAATCCGGTTGAAGCATAAATAACTCCATCAGAAAATGATAAACCTCCACCAAACCCTTCTCTCTTATTTTCTTTTTTTATTGCAAGGTTATTGCTCCATATTCTTTTTCTTTTATTTATATCAAAAGCCTGAATTTTTGAATCTGAAGATAAAGAAAAAACTTTATTATCAGCTATTATTGGCATAGATATTAAATAAGCCATTTTTGTTGAACCAGTCCCTATCTTCATATTCCATTTTCTATTTAGAGAGGTTGGTCCAGATAGGTTTTCTAGTGCATTATTAAGTGATCCACCTGGGTATAGCCAATCAGAATTTGTTTTTTCCTGTGGTAAAGCAATATTGCTTTGAAGTGTTTGTGGATCAGAAACAAGGTTTTTTCTTAATTTAAGAATTGATATTCTATCACCCTTTATGCGGTCCTTATCAATATCACCTCCACCAAAGAAATTTGAAGATCCGCACGAGCTTAGTAAAGGTAAAATTATTAAAATTGCAATTAATCTATACATATTATTTAACACTATCATAACTTGAAATTTGTTCAGAAAATATTTTAGCCCTTGAGGCAATATTCCTTGGAGAAGACGCATCATTTGCAATCTCACTAAATTTTTTTGATGAATCTTGATATCTATTATCCCTGTAATAAGCCAGAGCAATAATTTCCTTTGCATAAAAAGAAAAGGGGCCTGTGGAATTT
>Ga0208410_1001070_pt1 | contig 14710 bp, 14 predicted proteins | sample ETN02SmetaG_3_FD_185787 | JGI IMG/M metagenome (GOLD analysis project Ga0208410, IMG submission 185787) | Marine microbial and viral communities from oxygen minimum zone, Eastern Pacific Ocean - ETNP2014F10-02SV257 (SPAdes) (version 2) | ecosystem: Environmental > Aquatic > Marine > Oceanic ... | reverse complement strand
GTTGCCATTCATCACGGAGCATCATGAGACTGAAAGATAAAACCGCAATCGTGACGGGCGCTGGATCCGGTTTCGGCAAGGGCATAGCCATACGATTTGCGAAAGAAGGTGCAAGGGTTGGGGTGATCGACATCAATGCTGAGGCTGCCAGGGAAGTGGCTAGTCAGATTGGTAATTCTGCATTTGCAATGGAGGCGGATGTGAGCATTGACGGAGATGTTTCGAGAATGGTCCAGGAAGCTTTAGACCGTTGGGGACAACTTGATATCCTGGTCAACAATGCCGGTACGACTCACCGCAACCAACCGATGACCGAAGTGACTGAGGAAGAGTACGAAAGGATTTTTGCTGTGAATGTTAAATCCGTTTATCTCAGCGCTAGGCATGTCGTGCCGGTCATGAAAAAACAGGGTTTTGGCGTGATCCTCAATGTGGCCTCAACCGCAGGGGTTCGTCCACGTCCGGGACTGGTCTGGTACAACACTTCCAAAGGTGCCATGATGACTGCAACCAAAGCGATGGCGATTGAACTCGCGGGTGAGAAAATTCGTGTCAATGCCATCAATCCGGTTGCTGGAGAAACCGGGATGCTTCACCTATTTATGGGAGAAGATACTCCTGAAAAACGGGCTCAGTTCATTTCCTCTATTCCTCTAGGACGTCTCAGCCTTCCGGAAGACATGGCGAACGCAGCCCTATTCCTTTGTTCGGATGAAGCTGAAATGATCACCGGACTATGCATGGAGGTCGACGGAGGGCGTTGTATTTGAGAAAAAGATTAAATATTGAAGAACTTAACTGATATTCGAGAAAATCATGATAGACAAAAATTTAATTGGCCACGAGTTTGAAGCCGTCACCTTGCCAGTGGAAGAGGGCCGATTACGTTTTGTTGCCAAATCAATTGGAGAAACCAATCCGGTTTACTCTGATCCAGAGGCAGCCCGAAAGGCGGGGCATCCTGCGTTACCAGCTCCACCGACTTTTGTCTTCATGCTGGAAGTCGATGCAGTGGACCTTCAAGATCTCGTCAGTTTTTTTGGCTGCAAACTCGGACAATTGCTTCACGGCGAACAGGGTTTTGTCTATCATGCACCGATTTATGCAGGAGATCGGATCACGGTGAAAAAAAAGGTGGCCGACATCTATGACAAGAAAAACGGAAAGCTTGAATTCATCATCACCGAAAATGATTTCATTAATCAGGACGGAGTCAAAGTCGCTGAAACTCGAACCAACTACGTCATCAGAAACTGAAAGAAAATCATGCCAGATCCAAAATTTGCAGAAGTTCAGGTCGGGGATGAAATCCCGTTACTTTCCACTTCCCCAATCACCCGGCATACCTTGGCCCTGTACTGCGGAGCTTCAGGCGACCACAATCCGATTCATGTAGATATTGATTATGCCAAGGAATCCGGGCTGGACGACGTGATTGCACATGGGATGCTTTCGATGGCTTATCTTGGCAGACTGCTTACCAACTGGGTCAGTCAGTCCTCCATCCGTGAATTGAAAACACGATTTACTGCAATGACTTTGATAGGAGATCAGGTTACCTGTCGCGGGAAAATCATTGAAAAATTCAATGAATCCGGGGAAAACCGGGTCAGACTTGAACTCACTGCAGAAACTCCGCGAGAACAGTCTCTTGCCGGAGAGGCCGTCATCGCCCTTGATTGAACCATGGCCGGTCCCCTGGCCAAGCTGAAGGTTCTCGACTTTACTACCCTCCTTCCAGGACCTTTTGCCAGCATGATCCTGGCAGATCTTGGCGCCTCTGTCCTTAGAGTCGAGGCTCCGGGACGTCCGGATATTGTCCGGGAGATGAAACAGCGTGCCGGATCTGTTTCCGCCGCTCATGCCACTGTCAACCGTTCCAAACGCTGTATTTCCCTTGATTTAAAAAATCCGGAAGCACTTCGGTTGGTCGAACAACTTCTGGAAGGTCATGATATTTTGCTGGAGCAGTTTCGCCCAGGTGTGATGGAGCGATTGGGTTTGGGGTATGAACAACTTCAAGACCGCCATCCCGGGCTGATATATTGCTCTCTTACCGGTTATGGGCAAACCGGTCCCTATCGTAACCGTGCCGGACACGACATCAACTACCTTGCACTATCAGGGTTAAGCGAAACCAGCCGCAGGCAGAATTCCGGACCTGTTCCTTTCGGATTCCAACTGGCCGATATCGCAGGAGGTTCCTATCACATGGTGATGGCGGTTTTGGCTGCGGTGATACACCGGCAACAAACGGGAGAAGGGCAATACATCGATTTGAGTATGACCGATGCGGTTTTCAGCATGCATGCATTGTCGGGAGCAGAATGGCTCAGCGGTGGGGAAGAACCTGAGGCGGAGAGTGGGATGCTTAACGGGGGGACACTCTACGATTATTATGAAACCCGGGACGGTCGTTGGATTTCAGTTGGAAGTCTGGAGCCGGTTTTCCTGAAAAGACTTTGCCTTGAAATGGATCTTCAGGAATTTGAAGGCATCCCCCTCGATGATGTTAAATCTCAGAAGAGACTTAAATCAAAATTGCGCAAGGCATTCAAAACCAGGAGTTTTCAGGAATGGATCGAAATCTTCCAGAAAATCGATGCCTGTGTAGAGCCGGTTCTTAAGCCCTCTGAAGCAGCCAGTCATCCCCAACTTCGGGAAAGGGAAATGATCGGCAACGTAGAAAATGAAATCGGAGATTCCATCCGGCAAATTGCTTCGCCCTTTCGATTTTCGAAGACTCCTGTGGTACCTGGTTTTGCGGGCCGTAAACTGGGAGCAGACACCCTTTCCGTGCTCAGGGAATTGGGTTGGGATGATGAAAGCATCAGCACCTTTCTCGAATCCGGTGCCTGCGGAGATATTCCTAAAGCGGATAGTAATAATTGAGAAAGAGGGAGCGGATTAGACTGGATTCCAACATCGGTCTGTTTCCGGAACGGATCAAAGCCAAGTCCCAGCTTCGGGAAATCCTTAGATGCAGCATCAGGTTTTGAGTTGCAAAATAAACTGCTCCCCCACTTAGCTGGATTGCCGTTTCGGAACGGATTCCCGCAGAAGAGTCTGTGTCAGCAAAACCCGTACGACTTCCTTGCAGACCTGCTCCAAGCTGACCATGGAGATCTCTCATCAACCTTGGATACCATGAAAAAGAGAAAGTGTTTTGGATGCTTTCGATCCTCGTTCCGGAGTATTGCTCAAAGCTGATTGTTTTTCCGGAGTCGATGATGGAAACCTGCCTTTCATACTCGTAAGCGTATTCTTCCTGCAAAAGCCCGATCATGAATCCTATGCCATTCTGATCAGGTTGATTGCTGACAACTTCGGTCCCATTTCCAAGCGACAGATGAATGTGCCGGAAACCGACTCCAAAAAAAACTCCCTGCCAACGGAGTCCGCTTCCCTTTTTCAAGAAAGAAGGCTCACGGAAGGCACTCCGATTTTCCGTCAGGCTGGATTCCGTCATGGAAGAAGCAGAAGGAGTCTCAGATTGGGCATGAGTTGTTACAGGGTGTGTAAGAAAAACCTGGATCACGATCAGGGAAAAGCAGATTTTTAGGCAATGGGGATTAAGGAACCTTGCTATTCTGATCCTTCTACCAAACTGAAATATGATGTCTTTTTGGGTTAAGGCATCTAACATTCTGGCAGGTTCCTCTTTCTTCATCTCCCGAGGATTTTGTGGAGTGGTTGATCAGGAAGGTCCGCAGCCCCGAGTTTGATGGTCAAAAAGAGACTACGTTCGACATATTCCTCTTCATTTCCTGAGCTGGTGAAAGTTTTGTCTCTTGATTCATTCAGATTTAAACGGATACCCCAACAATCGGGACGGTAATCGAGATTGACGTTAGCTGAACTGAGCCTTCTCTGGAATTCTGAACTCTGCGGATCGAGATCAACCGTTCCAGAATAACCGAGGGCGAGCTTGTCACTGAACTCCACCGTCTGCCCGAATCCGAATGTTTTTCCCGCAGAGATCTCAGTTCCATAAGGATCTTCATAAGTTTCTTCGTTCTCTCGGAAGCTGACCATTGCTTTATTGTAGGCACTGACCCCGACCTGAACATTGGCGGAGTATTCCAGGATGCGTCTTTTCAGGTGATCGTATCGATTGAAATAACTGATTGAAAGCTGGGGGCCGGGTTGGACCTTGGCTTCCATTCTCAGTGGCAGTAGTGGTTTGCCGGGAGGTGTTTCATTTCCCTTTGGGGAAGGGCCTTTTGAAACAAAATCCGGATCCTGTTTGAGAAGGTCGTAATGTTGAATGAAATTGAGACTGGCCAGAGTCCAGGCAGGTCCTTCGCGACTGGGACGTTGGGTGATTCTCGATCCTGGAAGTACCACGCCTCGTTCCGCATAGGTCAATAATTCATCACGTTCCTTCGATGGCAGCTTTCTTCCAAGAAGTTCTTCAATCGACTCAATCAGGTCCTTTTCGGAAGGATAAACCCTGTCCTTCAGCGCATCAAGACGCTGCACCAAAGCTGGACCAAATCGGGATTGTCTCAGACGGTTCAGGGAACGTCCGGTCAAGGCAGCAGGTTTTACCAGATAACGGCGTTTAGCCAAAAGTGTGTTTTCAATCCTCAATGTTGCAAGTTTCCGGGTTGAAACCACACCACCAAAAGGAATCTCCGATGCGGATGTTTGTCTCACATCCTCGATGAAATCATATTGGAGACGAGGGACAATCTGATGCTTGAGACGTGTAAAGATTCCACTCGAACGGACGAACTGACGTGAAATGGTGGTGTTCAACTCGGCCTGTGCTTCATTGATTTCAAAACCGTATTCGTCTTCTGATCCTGCTTGAGTCGTGTTTCTGACCTGGTATCGGGAAAAACGTCGACCCAGCCCAAGACTCCCTTTGGCGTAACCGGTCAGGGGGAAGTAATATTTGAGACGCGGTGTTGAAGTTGCCCCAATCCCATTCCAACCTTTTTCCCGGTAGTAACGGATGAGGTTCCCACTGACATTTATTGAGGCCGATTGCTGTCCTGATTTCCAGAAAACCTCGCCATACTGATAATTCAAAGCAGGAAGCTGTTGAACTGTGGTTTCTTCGTCGGTTTGCGGGTTCAGCAACGCTTCTTCGATGAATTTCTCATGTTTTGAAACTGAAAGGGTTGTACTTCCTTTTTCAAATTGTCGATTGACCGAGGCAGAAAACTTATGGGCTGTCAGGCTGGGGTTTTTATTTCGTTCATATTCTTTTTCATACTGCCCATCACTGTAATTTGTGTTGCTGACAATCAGCCGGCTTCGTTCATCAAGCCGCTGATTGTGATTGTAGACGAGTTTGAAACGTTCAGGATTTAATTCGGATTCAGAAATACTGTCTGCAGAGAGACTTCCGGATTCATTCTCGGGGTCACGGGCTTCTCTTTCAAAATATTTTTGGTACTGAAGTTGTCCGAACATTCCTGCTTCAAAGGCGTACTGGTATTCTCCATGAAGGCCGAATCCTCTCTTTTCCACCCACTCGTATTTCAGGGTCAAATCATGTTCAGGATCAAAATCCCAGAAGAAAGGGATTCCAATTCTGTAGCCTAGATCGAATTTTTCGGCGTTGCTTGTATCCTGGCCAAATTCGGGGGCAAGAAAACCGGGTTTTCGACTGCTGGTGGTGGGCCATGCCAGGAAAGGAAAATAAAAAACCGGAATCCCCTTTATTTTCAAAAAAGCATGTTGGCTTGACCCAAAATTTTCATATCGATAATTAAATTGGTTTCCATTGATTTCCCAAACTGGATTCTTTGGATTACAAGTAGTGAAACTGCATTGGTTCAGAATCAATTGATTACCCCCTAACCACTGAACTTCTTCTGCCGTCATGTAAGCTTTATTGTCTGAGTCATAAATGATTGCGTTGTAAAAGACACCGGTCCGCTTTTCCAGATCCAACTCCAGACGGTCCATAACCGCTAAAAGTTTTTCACGTTTAAAACGGACATATCCTTCTGCCACTGCAGAATTTTTCTCCGGGTCGAGACGAATCTCAGTTCCTTCCAGGGTCATGTCATCCCAACTGATCAATGCATCACGGTAAATAAAGTCTCCGGTTTCCGTATCATGAACATAACTGCGGGTTTCAATGTTCAAAGGGGCTTTGGAAAAGAGAGGACTGGTCCAAAAAGAAAAAAGAAGAGCCGCTAACAAAACCCAAGTTTGAAACCAAAACCTTGAGATCTTGCTCTCAAAACTTCCTGAAGGAAGGAGTTTGAATGAAAACTTCACGGATTCTGGTTTTACGTTTGAAGATGCCTCAACTTTGAATCGGCTGAGGTCTGAATCTGGCAGGTTGGTCAGCAGACATGAATAAATATTAAAAAACAGCCTGCCGGGAAGTGCAATCTATTTGCCCGAAACCCTTTGAATTTCAGAAGATCACATGGAATTTGCATGGAAGTTTTTCAAGTTTAAGTTCAATTTCCAAGTCACACGATCAGCAAATCAATGAAAAAGAATCATTTTATTTTTTCTTCCTACTATCTAAGTCGGTTGATGGTCGGACTGGTACTGATGCTTTTCGCACAAAATGTTTGGGCAGAGGAGAAAAGTATTTTTAATACCGAAAGCATCCGCAGCCAGCTTTTCAACCGCATGAAAGATCGCAAGGAGGAGCAAAAAGCACGAAAGATCAACCTCACCATCCTGCATGGTGTTTTCGGCAGGATGACCGACCCGGAAAGTATTTGGGTAAGAATCGACAGTCGTACCGAATTCCGAAAATGGACTTACAAATTGTCCAAACAGAGTCTAAATTTACCGCGTCAGGAAGTGCGGGTATGGCTTAAATATGTTTCGCCTAGTCAGTCAGTCAGTTTCGGCAAGGAATACAACACCTGGTTTAAAAAGAAGGTGGTCTTCGAAATGAGCAAAATCTTTTATAACCGGAATGTACGAGTCGACTATGATTATTCAGAAAAACTATACAGACTCCAGGGAGTGATTTGGTCTGGAGACACCAATCTCAATCTTTGGATGATCCGGAATGGCTGGTCCTATTACCTGCTTCCGGATGAAAAACCTGAAGAACATGAGGAATTGATTGCTGCGGAAAAAGAGGCCCGTGAAAAACAGGTTGGGCTCTGGAAAGAGGAACTGCAGCAGTAATCTTTTTTAAAAAAAACTGCCCCCTGTAATACAAACCTATCAGTTCCGGATCACTTCCTGCTCACCTTCAGTGAGGCTGATTCTGTTGCCATTTCCTCGAACCGGTCCCTTTTCCAACGAAAAGGACTGTCGATAATGGTCCCTGGTTCATTAATCGATTCAAGAAGTTTCAGACTTTCCAACACGATTCGCTTTTGCTGGGCTTTACGGAACGCCTCGCCCAGCGCATGACCATAGGGATATCGCAGATGATAGGCTCTCGGAGGTTTGACCGAAGCGCAGATTTTCCTACTGATACAAAGACTGACGGTGGAAATCCCCCGGCTTTCGATTTCACGCTGGACCAGACCGACCGTCTGGTTGCAGAGGCCTCAGGAAGGAACAAGGAGGGCAATATCCGCCTGCATCTGCTGAATTCTTTCTGAGGCGCTAATCGCCGTTTCCCGGACCAATGCATCGATCAAAGGTCCGTCGATATGCCCCATGAAGGAAATGAACTGATCGCTAAGGGAACCCAGAATGCCTTCTTCGACAAGTCCGTGGAGAATCTGCCAGGGGAAGACAAGGTTAAGGTCTTGATCGGCATCTCGATGATCGTAATAATCATGGGTAATCATTAGTTCCTCCGGCTTCGCCTGACTGGGAATCATTCGAAAACTTGGATCGCCATTGGAATCGGACATGTCAAAGGGAGTGTCACTTTTGAGGTGGACCCCACCAGTTGTGACCAGAACAATCCGACTCTCTTCAATCGGCTTCGCCAGGGGGGTCCAAGGCACTTCGTCATTCTGGACGGCCTGGTATTTCCGCTGCCAGGATTCTTTGACAAAATCCATTTTGAACATTGCCAGCCCAAGCCGGTTTTTTAAACGTTTTATGAAAGGATGTGTGTGCAGATTCAAGAAAGACTTTTACGTTTAAATGAATCGATCCAGCAAGCCGCGGAGAAAGCGAATCGAAGCTTGGATGAAATCCGGCTGGTGGCTATCAGTAAGACCAAACCCGCAGAGGCGGTTCGAGAAGCGTTCAAGGCCGGGCAACTTGTTTTTGGGGAAAACCGGGTACAGGAAGCCGTGGAAAAAATAGATGTCCTTCAGGATCTTTCTGGCCTGGAATGGCATCTGGTCGGGCATCTGCAAAACAAGGCGCGTTTCTGCCCGGGAAGATTTCAATGGATTCATTCTCTGGATTCCCTGGAATTGGCAAAAAGGCTTTCCCGAACATGTCTTGAACAAAACACTTCGCTGAACGTGCTTATCCAGCTTAATCTTTCGGGCGAAGACAGCAAGTCTGGATTAGAGGACTGGGAGCAGTTGAGGAAACTTTCTGAGGAACTGATGAATCTGGAAAAACTTGAGCTCCGTGGACTGATGACCATGCCAGCACCCGATCAGGATGAACGTGAAACACGCAGGGTGTTTGCCCGATTGAGGGAAATGCAGGAGCGGTTAAAGTCGGAACTCAATGCTCCACAAATCGATCAGCTTTCGATGGGGATGACTTCCGATTTCGCCTGGGCAATCTTGGAAGGGGCGACCATGATACGGGTTGGGAGCGCGATCTTCGGAGCCCGTCAGTGATGATTGGGAAACCTTGTCGAAGAAGGGATCAATCTGCTTTGCTGAAATTATTCTGACCTGGTTCTGTTTGGTGATCATAAAGATGAACCCTAATTGGTAAATCCTCGGGCTCTTTTCCAAAGTCACCCACCAGGAGATCTTGTTCATGTCGCATGCCGATTCTGCGCATGACAGCCTGGGAGCGTGAATGATCCCGGTGAGAAACCGATCTTAGTTGGGTGATGCCAAGCTCGTTGATGGCATAGTCCAGGACAACTTTAGCTGCCTCGGTGGCATAACCTTGACCCCAACAGGATTCATCGAGCCACCAGCCGATTTCCAGAAAACCGGGTGGTTCAAAAGGGGCAATCCCGCAAAATCCAATCAACCCCTCTTTTTGTTGAAGTTCGATGACCCATAGGCAATGTCCCATTTGTTTTTGGAGCCTCTGCTGGCGTTCGATGAACTTTCGAATCCGATGGTCATCCCAAAGTTCCCCGTTATTGATGTAACGCATCACATTTGGGTTTTTTGCCAGTCGGGAAAAATCCTGGAAGTCCTCAAGGCTCCATTCCCTCATCCGTAGCCTGGGACTTAGAAGTTCCATGAAAATCTCAGAGAATCTGATTCAGTCCTTGATCCAGTGCTGCAAAAACTGGATCAAGATCCTCTTCACAGCCTACGGCGAGACGAACCAAATGCCTTGGAATGCGATGATGTTCAAAAAAAGATGGGGGTTCATGATAATGCGCCAGCAAAGCATATGGGCAGACCAGGGTCTGATTCGAACCCAGAGTCGGGGCTTTCAAAAGGGGGGAGGGAAGCTGGTCATAAAACAATCTCAGGCTTTCAAGATTTCCGGAGATAAGGGTAAAACTGATAACACTCCCGTAGCCCATAAGCCATTCAGGAGAGGTTCTCTCTTGATAGGTCAGTGAACCGTGGAAAACTTTTTCAACCGCAGGATGTTTTTGCAGAAAATCAACGGCTTTCACTCCGTTTGAGTTGAAACGTTCCATACGTTCCCCGAAATCCTCGAGATTTTGCAGAAGTGTTCTGATTTCATGGATTCCGGGTTCCAATCCCCATTGTTGGTGATATCGTTCCATCGCCCACTTCCACTTATCCGTGCGGAACAGGACCACTCCTCCACCGTGATTATTGTTTCCATTCAGGTATTTGCTTGTACTGTGGATGACTAGATCCGCTCCCCAATCCAAAGGTTTACAATTGACGGGAGTGGCAAGGGTATTGTCGATCACCAGCGGGATATGATTTTTTTGGGAAATACGTCCAAGTTGTTCAAGATCGGGAATCTCAAGCAGCGGATTGGTGATCGTTTCGGTCAAAATACAGGCTGTCTGATCATCCAGATGCTGCTCAAGCTGATCGATTTCATCGGTTTTTAGATAACAAGTCGTGTCTTTTTTTCCGCGAAATGGACTTTCCAGAAAACCGTAGGTATCGGTGTAAAGAAGACCGATCACGATCACTTTCGGCTTTTCCGGACGCCTCAGTAAAGAGACCACCGAACTGATGGCGCTCATTCCGGAGGGGTAGAGCAGTCCAGACTCGGCTTCTTCCAATCGGCAGAGTTGATTCAGCACTTGCTGTTTTGAATCGGCCGAGTTCGTGTTTCCGGTTTTTGGGGAAGGCAGGTTTTCCAGCATGATCGAGGCATTTCGCAAAGAAAGTACGTTGCCTCTTTTTTTTCTTATTTCTCTCAATTCGTTCATTTGCCGGTCTTTATTCCCAAGCACGATTCCCCCGTCCACAGATATTCCATCTTTTTCACAGGATAAGGACGTGACCCAGTAATCCGCATTTTCAGGAAAGACTTCAAATGCAGTGAACGAAGGCGAACAAACCACGATCGGAATGTTGGCAGCAGTGACCGCCTTGAGTTGCTCTTGATGATTCTGCATCCAATGCAAGGGATTTTTGAGCGCAATCAGCAAAACTTGCTGCTTGCCGGATTCCAGGTTTTTCAGGGGATCTTCAAAGTTTCCTGGGAAAAAAGTAACAGGACGCCTCAGGGATTGGAGACTGTTGACCAGAAAGGAAAAATCCGGATCAAGATGCTTCCAAATCACTTTAAGCCGTGATTCCTCATAACGGTTGAATAAAAGTTCGAGTAGTTCGAGCAGGGCCGAAGGCAGAGAACTGAACGCGATCGCGTGACGGATGGAGAAATGCCTGGAAAACCCCTGTTGCAGCCGAAAAAGCTGGGGACCCTCGACAAGACGGTAGTATCCCCGGGTAAACTTCCTGCGTCCTTCCTGCCATTCGATGATGTCTTCAAGTTTTGGCAATTCAGCAGTAATGCCGAATTCGCCGCCAATCACCGATGTGGAATGAAAAGCTTCCAGATTTTGGTCTTCAGGAAATTCAAGATCCCTGGGGAGGGGGGAAGTGTTCACTAAGTTCCTTGAGCAGGTTCTTTTTACTGGAATAGCTTTTCCATGCCCTTCGGCATTGAAACACCGTCAGGCCTGCCACGAGCAAGACGAAGGCAGAAAGAACTACCAGGGCTGTATTGGAGTAGAGATAAATTTGCTGTACAAGCCATTCCGGAACAACCTTCAAGGATTCAAGAAAAACCTGCATTGCTTCCTCCGGATGATTTCAGAGGTTTTTTTTCAATGCTTCCAGGCTGGATTTGGAATCTTCGAGCATCATCATGTGTCCGCAACCGGGAAGGATTTCCTGCTTGCAGCCTGGGATCAAAGATGCCAATTCCCGGCCTTTAAATGCTGGAGACATGCGGTCTTCAGTTCCAATGACGATCAGGCTGGAGCAACTGATTTTTGGGGCACTCTCTTTTCCTGATGAATATTCATTGCAGGCTTCAAGTCCTGCTGCCAGGGCTTCTTTTTGCCCAGAAGCCATCAGCGACAGGCCTCCCCCCATCAGGTTCATACCGGGAACCGGGGCACCGCCAATATGACCCCTTATGCCAAGCCCCCAGGAACAGACCAGATCATAAGCCAGGGGTTGATTGTTTTTTGCGGCATTCAGAAGTTCGGGATGGACCGGCATTTCTGCAGCAGCACCCATCAAACTGATGCCTGAAATCCGCTTTGGATTCCGCACCGCACATTCCAACGCCACAAGTGCGCCCATAGAGTGACCGACCAGCCTTGCTTTTTCGACTCCTGAAGCATCCATCAGGTGCGGGACCCAGTCTGCCAGTTCCCCGATTTCAGCAGGCGCCTTTCCCGTGGAACGTCCATTTCCCGGAAAATCAACAGCAAGCACGGAATGGTTTCGTTGGGCAAAATAACGCGATTGTTGATTCCAGACACTTTGATCGAATCCCGCTCCATGGAGAAATATCAAAACCGGTTTGGCAGGATCAAAATCACGTCCCCCGGTAGTCGCAAAAACGGATTCCCCTTTTATTTCAAATCGCATGGAAAATCCTTTATTTCGAATCGGTTATTTTACGTGCCCTTCGGAGGGCCTGTTTGAAATCATCAATCAGGTCACCTGGATCTTCGAGCCCGACAGATAGACGGATCATGTCCTCGCTCAGTCCGGCGTTTTTCATCGTTTCCGAATCCATCTGGGCGTGGGTGGTGCTCGCAGGATGAATGACCAGTGTTTTTGCATCTCCCACATTGGCAAGATGTGACGCCAGCTTCACGGAATTGATAAAAACTTCCCCGGCTTTGCGTCCTCCCCGGATTCCGAAAACAATCACAGAACCGGCCCCTTTTGGAAGTTGCTTGCTGGCCAGCTTATGATCCGGATGATCCGACAGGGTCGGATGGGAAACCCAACTCACGTCCTCACTGGATTGCAGGAATTCCAGAAGTTTTTCAGTGTTTGCCAGGTGGCGGTCCATACGCATCGGCAGGGTTTCCAGTCCCTGTAGCAGGTAGAAGGCGTTTTGGGGGCTCATGGACGGACCAAAGTCCCGCATCCCCTCCGAACGTGCACGCATGACAAAGGCCTGGGGACCGAATTCCTGATACCATTGGATTCCGCCAAAAGGGGCATAGGGTTCGGTTAGGGTTGGGAAACGGTCGTTCTGTTCCCAATCGAAACGGCCGCCTTCGACCACCAACCCCCCGATCGCGACCCCATGTCCGCCAATCCATTTGGTTGCCGAATGCATGATTAAATCGGCTCCCCAATCAAAGGGACGACAGAGGAAGGGAGTATTGAAAGTGGCGTCAATCAACAACGGTATCCCGGCATCATGCGCGATCCCGGACACCACTTCCAGATCCAGGATTTCCAATCCCGGATTGCCAATCACTTCTCCGAAAACAAGTCTGGTTTCTGGACGGATCGCCTGGCGGAATCCATCCAGATCCCGGGGATGAACAAAACTGGTCTCAATCCCGAAACGTGGCAACGTGTGTTTCAGTAAATTGACACTGCCGCCATAGAGGCAGGTGGAGGAAACGATGTGACTGCCCTGATCCAGCAGCGTCATCAAAGTCAGAAAAAGCGCGCTTTGGCCTGAAGCGGTTGCGATCGCTCCGCTACCGCCTTCAAGAGCCGAAATCCTTTCTTCCAGAACCGCCACCGTAGGATTGGTAATCCGCGTGTAGATATGCCCGCCCTGTTCCAGATTGTATTGGGCAGCAGCCTGGTCACTGTTTTCAAAAACGTAGGAGGTGGTCTGGTAAATCGGGACCGCCCGGGCACCGGTAACCGGATCAGGAAGCTGTCCGCCATGCAAACTCAGCGTTTCCGGTTTGTAAAATTTTGGATCCATAACAGATAAAAAAACTCGGATTGAAAAAGCTTCAAACTACCATAGTTGAACCGACAGGCCAAGAACACTTCATAGAATGATCAATCCTTCAAGGATGAAGTTAAAAAAAACCATCATATTCATGATAAAGAATTATATGCCCAGAAGGTATTCTTCAACGGAATTGTGATCATACTTCATTAAATCAATAACAAAGTATGCTTAGGGCTATTTCAAATCGGGTACACTATCTCTGATTCAGGATTCAACTTATCCATAAATCATTTAACATTTTTGAAGTTTCTAGAAATATTTTCTGGAATGGCGTTTCACCTTCTGAATCGATTCTGAAATTTATCGATTCCCAGGAAAACAATATGGAACACCGGAGATCATCCGGTGCAGGGCAGTGAAGCAGGTTTCGCAGCTTACATTTCCCCCCTCCAGTGATACTGGAACATGACGATCATTTCCGCGCCTTCCTCACCCATTGAAATCTCGAAGCGGTAAGTGTTCCCGGAACCGCCGACGAGACGCAGACCGCCTCCGTAGGAAGAGCGGGTGATCTTGCCAAGATCCTGGGCTTCTTCGGAGACGCTTCCCTGTTCCCAAAAAACCGTTGCCTGCAAGGCCTGCAGGACATCGCTGAAAAAATACCAGTCCAACACTTCGGTGCTGGTATCGAAGTTCCAGCGCAGTTCCGTTCCATAAAATAAGGTGTGCGCGGCCTGGTAACGGTTTCCAGGGTAAGAACGCAAACGGTCTTGACCGCCCAGCGGATGGGCTGTTCCGTTACGGTTGGCGTTGATGGTGTTTTGCGCTTTGTTGACGTAAGGGACACATGCTTGAGAAGTTGGAGCATATGAACAACTTGTAGCATTTTCTTCATTTAACCCTTCGGCCAAAAGTGCTGTTTTCAAATCGGTGTAGCCCTCTTTTCGTACCTTCGCGTCCGAGCGGAAGAAATGGAAAGCCCAGGTACTTTCCCCGAAAATGGGCTGATAAAAAGTCAGGCCGTGGGAGGTCAAGTAATACTCGGGGCTGTCGGCGTCTTCCGAGGTGTTGAGATCGTAGGTGCTTTTCAGTCGCAAACCGGTTCGCGGATCCTTGAAATCATCGGTCCAGTCCAGCTGCAGTTCAATCCCCTCTTTTTTACCCTGAAAAGTCTGCGGAGGGTCAATTTCATTTAACAAGTTCCCTTTCGAATCCAGGATTTTGTGGGACTCTCCATATTGAGTCTGGCTGAGCAATGCTGCTTCCAGGCTTCTTTCGAAAAGGCTCAGGGACACTTTAAAGATGTCCATTTCAAACTTGTTGCCGACGA
>Ga0208410_1001063_pt1 | contig 14744 bp, 8 predicted proteins | sample ETN02SmetaG_3_FD_185787 | JGI IMG/M metagenome (GOLD analysis project Ga0208410, IMG submission 185787) | Marine microbial and viral communities from oxygen minimum zone, Eastern Pacific Ocean - ETNP2014F10-02SV257 (SPAdes) (version 2) | ecosystem: Environmental > Aquatic > Marine > Oceanic ... | reverse complement strand
CCTAAAGTTATTTCTTGATCAGGGTATAGGTGCTGAAAGCATACATAGGACCAAGGATGATGGATTCATCATAAGTACCTGGCCATGTCTAATCATCAAGACTGATTCTGATTTATCATTTTAATTTTTTTAGTTATCAAAACCAAACCCCACATTCGTGGGGTTTTTTGTTTGTGGGATGATGGGTAGATTTAGATGTTATGAAGTATATCTTTCAACAATCTTCCATTCTATTTTTAGTAACGATTATTTTTTCTTCCTGTGTAGTATTTATAAAGGGTTATAATGAATATAAATCAGCACAAAGATTTCATAAGGAGCGTAACTACCATCAGGCAGCACTCTATGCATCAAAATCATTAAAACTAAATGCAAAGAATAAAAAGGCGTTGAACTTATTTGAAAAATCATATCGTTTAGCGGTTGAGGAACATAAATCGAATATCATGAACCTTGAAACAATTGAGGATGATTCAAAATGGCCAAGATTATATTATGCGTATAATAAACTCCAAATTTTGAGCGATGAATTAGTATCCCTTCAACCAATTATTAAATTGGAAAATGTAAATGCACCAGTTGTACTTAGATATGAAACGAATCTCCCTATCCAAGATTATAATGAAGAATTAAATAGGATAGGCCCATTAGCAGCACAATACGAGTATAATAAGGGATTAGAATATCGTGCTATAAAGGATAAGGAAAGCCAAAAAAAAGCAGCTAAGGCATTTAAGTCAGCCCAACAATTTGTGCCTAATTATAAGAATTCCAAGGAATTGTATAATGAGACAAGAACAGCGGCATTAATAACAATACTTATCCTTCCATTTGATGGAAATCAAAACCTAGTTAATTATATTCGGGATCAAATGATGACCATCCAAACCAATAAACCCAAAGAGTTTTTACAAATTATTACGCGAGATCATTTGAATTCTATTTTACTTGAACAAAAATTTCAACTTTCTGGGATGGTTGATAATGATCAGATTGTGGAAATAGGAGAACTTGCGGGCGCCAATCAAATCCTAACTGCTTCCCTGCAAAGTACTCATAGACCATCCGAAATAATTGTAGCTGAGGATATAAAACAAGAAAAGAAAATTGTCGTTCGTAAAGAGAAATATGTCGATGATAATGGTGTAGAAAAAACAAAAAAAATAAAAGAAAATGTTTATGCAACCATAGATCGTTTCACAAAAAGTGCTGAATCGAATCTGATATTGAACTACCAAATCACTGATTTAGCTAGTGGACTAACGATTTATTCAGGTACTGTCAAAACAAATGCAAAATTTTTTAATGAGTGGGCTACTTATGAAGGTGATAAACGAGCCTTGAGTAGCAAGAATAAATATCTTGTGCAAAATAAAGAAAAATTTGCACCATCTAAGGAAGAATTATTTATGCAAGCTGCAGAAACATTACCAAATAAATTAATGAAAAAAATATCTAATCATTATTCAGATTAAAATAGATTATCAAAAAACGATATTCGATAGTACTAGTAGTATGGAAGGCTTTTTGTTTTTATAGGCTTATTTAATTCAATAATTAGAACAAATTAACCAGTTTTGTTCGGACACCTCTTCTAATGGATCAGCATCAAGTCATACAAAACTTAAAATCAATTCAATTACGAAAATCATATTAGATTTCATATTATTATAATGATGAACCATAGAATCAAAAGTAAATCACTTATAGAGGTACTAGTATGGTAAGAATAAATATTTTATGCTCTTTAGTTGTCAGTATAATGTTTGCAGGGCCTAAATATCATGCTGACAGACTTATGGTATACATTGATGATAGCGTCACTGATTTCAATATTTCAAATGACAATGGTATGACCAATATTTCTGAGATAAATGACCTCATGCGCGATGTGGATGCCATTTCCATTGAGCAATGGTTGCCAAATGCCCGTCCAACAGATAAGAATCAATACGTATCTCTAGATAGGTATTATGTTATTCAGTTTGGGAGTTCAAAGAATAATATCAATCGTCTTGCAGAACGATTTGATAGGTTAGATGCAATATCCATTTCAGAGAAAGTTCCAATAGTTGAACCTGCATATGTCCCAAATGATTCTCTTTGGGATCAGTTATATGGACTGTCACAGATCAAGGCTGATCTGGCATTTGACCTTTGGGACATAGATGGTGGTGAGATTCCTGGCCAAATGGATGATGGAGAGATCGTTGTTGCCATACCTGACATTGGTCTAAAATGGAGTCACCCTGATCTGGTAGATAACATATGGCAAAATTTAGGTGAGGACTTGGATGGTGATGGAGTCGTTATTGAGTTAGTAGATGGTGTATGGGAGTTTGACTCTGATGATGAAAATGGGATAGATGATGATGGCGATGGTTACATCGATAATTTTGTTGGGTATGATGCAGCCATGGAGGATAACGATCCCTGGCCCCTGCGTCTAGATCATGTGCATGGTACAAAGGTAGCAGGTAATGTATCTGCCATGACAAATAATGGGATAGGCCTAGCATCTGTAGGATACTCAGTAAAACTTATGGGCGTTAATGCAAATGATAATATTAATTCCCCTTGGTCCCTTACTCATACAAACGAAGCTGTTCTCGCAGCGGCACAAATGGGGGCAGACATTATTAATTGTAGCTGGGTCAGTAGTGTTTATAGTGGTTTTGATTCCAGTTTCTATCAGGTCATACATGATGAATATGATTGTATTGTTGTAGCCGCGGCTGGTAACGGGGTCGATAATGGTGGGGTGAGTGATACGACAGATTTTAATCCTCGGTATCCTGCAGCATATGATAATGTGGTGTCTGTTACTGCAATGGGTGATAATGATAGCTTTAATTGTTGGGCAAATGTTCATGAGACAGTTGATATTAGTGCGCCAGGTGAAAATATTATTTGCGCATATACCTATAGAGATACACTTTACGCATTGGGGAATGGTACGTCTTACGCAACACCTTTGACTGCTGGGGCAATTGCATTGGTTAAATCTTTGATTCCCGATGCTGATAATGAGACCATACTCTCAAAAGTATTCGATACTGCTGAATTCTACCCTGACATGTTAAGAAGTTGTAGCGGGCAATCCATAGAAGGATTGGTTGGTGCTGGGCAACTTAATATTCACAGGGCCGTTTTTGCAACAAGATATCCAGAACTTTTGCCAACTGAGATTACCTATCAGAATGATGAGGGCTTTAATTCTCCTGGTGATACCATAGCTATTGATATCACCATTCAAAATAGTATTGGGTTTGAGCCTGCTGATAATGTGGTTGTTACTCTATCCTCAAATGATCCAAATTTTAATATTTTTAGTGATCAGATCAATGGGAATGGAATCACACTTAACGGTGGTGAAGAGTTAACAGGGCAGTTCGTTCTTACATCGAACCATGATGCTTCACTAGGAGACATTCCTTTTAACATGCATCTTAGTGCGGTCTCTGGCGATTTTTCTTATGATAATAATATCGAGATCATTGTTCCTATATCCCTAGGCATATTAGGTTTTCCTATCCATGATGTAAGTATTCATATCCCACCAACCATCACGGACCTTGATGGTAATAATTATAGCGAGATCTATTTTAGCTCGGATAGCACCATGTATGGTAAATGGATGGGTGGGCTTGATGTCAACGGTTTCCCGTTGAATACGGGTTCTCAAATAAGCACAGCTACTGCAGTTGGGGATTTGGATGGAGATGGATATGATGAAATTGTTTTTGGCACATCTGATGGAGTGGTGTATGCCGTTAATCGACAGGGGTCTATGAATATTGTCTACGATCATCAAGGCAGTTTGATAGATGTCCCAGTATTGTCTGATCTTGACCAAGATGGAGATCTGGAGATTATATTCACTTCTAATTTTGAATCTGGAGGAATCTTGCATGCGATTCATCATACTGGGGATGATGTTGCTGGTTTTCCAGTTGATGTGAATAATTTGATAAATACCTGCCCCTCTGTTGCTGATATAGATAATGATGGAGTCCTGGATATTATCGTTACTTCGCAGAATTGGAACGATACACTTGGCTGGGAGCTTTCTATTTTGGCATTAGATGCCAGTGGAATGTCTAAGGCTGGTTTTCCATTTTCAATTGAAGGAATAAAAAGTACGCCCATGACTCTTGTAGATCTAGATAATGACCAGGATATTGAGATCATTCATGCTGTGGTGCCAAATGACTCTCTATCTGGTGGTCGTTTATGGGTCTGGAATCATGAGGGCGAGGTTTCATCAATTAATTTCTTTGACACGGAAGGGTCGATCAATGGTGGTGTATCAGTTGCTGATATAGATGGTAATGGTAGCATGGACCTGCTTTTTACTGGAGAGGATGAGTATATACACGCCTGGGATCCCATTTCAGATTCAGAGCCAGATGGTTGGCCAATAGATCTAGGTGCATCTGGAATCACTGAACCGATTGTTGTGGATATGGACAATGATGGCGATCTTGAGGTGATGTGTGTCTCAAGTTCCAATGAGGTACATTTTTATCATCATACAGGTACTCATTATGACAATTTTCCATACATATCACAGGAGAGCTTATATTCAGTTCCTGCAATTGGAGATCTTGATAATGATGGAGACAATGAGATAATAGTGGGTACATTTTCAGATTTGAGAGTGATTGACATTGCACAAGAATCAGGAGACAGATACGCATGGTCAACCTATCGAGGGAATGGCCATCGGGATGGTTATTTTGATATTAGTTTTGCTTCTACTTCTTCAGATTGGAAAAATATACCATCTGAATATGCTCTATACGATAATTATCCAAATCCATTCAATCCCATCACCATGTTTTCCTATGCGTTGCCCAAGAATACAAGGGTCAGGGTCACTATCCATGATATAAATGGAAGGATAGTAAAGACCTTGATAAATGAAACTCAAGATGCTGGTAAGAAGTTGGTCGCATGGAATGCAAAGAATGATACCGGTCTATCGGTCGCTACGGGAATCTACTTCTATAGGATTGAGGCTGGAGATTTTAGGCAGACAAATAAGATGATTCTTCTTAAATGACTCTAAATTTTTTATCAAGAATTGATTTGGTCTTATTGGATAGTTTGATGCTATTGATCAATTAGGTAAGAATAATTTATAAAGATTGTATGTAATAATAGCAATCCCAATGACAATCATTGCTCTACCTAGTACTCTTACGATGTTTTTTTGATTACCACTCATTTAACTTTATCATTTTTAGTATGATCTAGCAGTCTTAAGGAGGTCCACTTATCTAGAAGGTCATTCAAGGCTGATACGTATTCTCCATATATTCGATAGTTGTTCTTTTTCTTCTTGTTTGCATCCTCATTGCCATTAAGGGGAGTCTCTTTAATAAGTTTTAGCATGACCTCTGCGGACTCTTTTTCCTTTAGAATATAGGAAATGGGTTCTGCTGGATCCGACCTATAGGATGGTTCTTCAGTACTACTCATTGGCATCTCAATTGGTACACCTTCTCGCACAGCTTTATTGATTGAAGATTTGACCGTTTTTTCCCTGAGGTCTAAATTTTTTGCAAGATTGCTCAATGAGATCGAACTAGGGTAAAGGTCATAGAGCTCTTGAAGTATCTTTGAAGAAATACTGTTCATTTGTCTTCGAGCGACTTTTTTGATATCTGATTTTGTATTTTTCATATCATTTATACTCTATTAAATTTGGCTATAATATTCAGTTGTATCATTACGCCACTACTACTCAGTTACTACTTAATTATATAGTCAAACTTTAAAACGGGATTAATTTTTGTATAAGATCATTGTTCAATTATTTCTTTTTCTATTTTGCATTGGGAATGTAGATGCCCAAGATAACAAAAGGCTACCCTCTCTAGAGCTAGATTCATTAAAAAGTATTAGATTGGTCTCTCCAGATAGGGCCATAAGATATGCTCGCCAGGTGATGAGTTCCCTTAGCCCTGAACAGTCGAGATTGGAAGCGAAGATATTAAATATTTTAGGTGAGATATATGTTGACCTTTATCTACCATCAGTTGCGTTACAATGTTTTATTGAATCAAGTCAAAAGAGTCAATTAAGACAAAGTCCCTGGAACAAGATAAATATTGGAAATGTCTATTTTCAACAGGGACAGTGGTTGGAGGCCAAAGAGAGATACCTCCAAGCATTGGACATCTTTAGAAGATTTGCTCCTGATAAAGATAATTCAATTACTGGTAGGACAGTCGCCTTGAGTAATTTGGCAAGGATAGAGCGCAACCTTGCAAACTACGATGATGCATTGGTTTTCTTTAAGGAGGCTTTAGATATTAAAAGAGGGCAAGCAAAGTACAAGGCCTTTCAAAGATCTTTGACCGGTGAAACCATCGACTATCCATCGGCAGGGAAAGGTGTTGCCTATCAGCATAGCCTGAAGGCTGAACTTTATTTTGAATGGGGTATCGATGATATGGCCTTGGAGCAGCTAGCAGCAGCTGACTCATTACTCCATTATGTTATGCGGAATCCAAAATTCAAAGAATCGCTAGCTTGTAGGGCAGATCTTGGGAAGAACCATTTACTAAGGATGAAAATCTTTTCTGCTGCTGAAAATTATGCTGGCGCATATACTGAGTCCAAAGCAGCTGTCCATTTACTCAAGGATAGTCCAATATTAATGGCTAGATACTACGATGCAATGGCTGGAATGCAGATCGAACAGGATAGTCTATACAGCGCCCTTAGCTCTTTGGATAAGGCGCTTAAGATTTGTGAGTTGAATGGTCTATCCGTATTTGAACTGTCACTATTAGAAAAGAAGATCGAACTGATGAGGTCCAATAATCTAGAGAAAAGCGCACTCGGAGTTGCGGAGATCTTGATCAGTAAAAATGATTTGATATCATCCAAGCGAATGAAATTACTTCTAGAAAGTCTTAATTATAAATCAGAGTTGGATGTCAATCGTAGGAAGCTAAAGGAAGCAAGGTCTAAAGAATTACTGTTCTACATTATAGCTGGATTCTTATTGATGCTCACTGGCATGATCTTGATAAGTTTAAGAAATAAGAAGAGGGCCTCAGCTCAAAAAGCATTGATCCATGATCAAGAGAGACTGATCGCTGAGAACGAGCTTAATAATAAGCAAGATGAACTGATAAAATTATCCGCTCATATTGTATCAAAGAACGATCTCTTGAATTCCATAGAAAAAGATCTTGATTACTACATATCGCTCATTGAGAGCAAGTCGGATAAAAAGGTGATGGATCCTCTGAGAAAGGTCATACAAAGCAAGATCGATGATTCTTCGGACTGGGAAAAGTTTCAGGATCAGTTTTCAGCAGCATATCCTAAGTTTGTTGAAGGTCTAAGCAAAAATTATCCTGGGCTCAGGACTGCGGACATCAAACTCTGTTGTTATCTGAAAATGAGCATGAATACAAAGGAGGTGGCCAAGGTCACTGGGCTTTCAGTTCGTGCTGTTGAAAATAAGCGGTATAGACTTAGAAAAAAGTTAGATTTAGATACTGCTATCAGCTTAGATAGTTTCATTCATGCCTTTCATGGGGTAGGTGAGTAGTTGATGAGTAGTTTTGGCGTAATGAAAAAAAAAGAGAAATTGGTAAATTCACTCTTAACAAGGAGCATTGATTTAAGATCATGAATAAGATTCATTCAATAACATCGATTTTCTTACTTTTAATCTTTAGTGGTTGTGAAGAGGTAAGTGTAACCTATCCTGGGAATACTCAAGATCTAGACCCACAACCCCCTGTAGGTGGAATCGACTGGGCCGAGGGCAATAAACCCCTCGAAGATGGTGGTCCGGGTCGACTAGAGGAGAATTCGGCCGCAGGATTGACCATTGGAGCTCTGAATGCAGTAGACCCTAATCCAGATGATGAATTTACCTACTCGATCAGTAGTCAAATGATGGACAATACGGAAATAAACTATTTTGTCCTCAATTCCAATTCGGGAGTGACAAATCTTGAACTATCAAATGGCAGCATAAATTTTGAAGCACTTACTGGTTCAAAGCAGGTTGATGTGAGGATCCTTGTTAGTGATGACAGCCCCTCAAAAGAGAATGGTGATTTTACTGTTAGGGTCAAGGTCGTCAATGTAAATGAAACACCTATCTTTTCAAATGTTAGTCAAATAATTAGATTCGCAGATGAATATGTAGACTATGAGAGTCCCAGAATTGAATGGACAGATACTGATGAAGGAGATAACCCCGAATTGACCACCTCTAACCTTCCTGGATGGTTATCAATTGACAGTGAAGGCAACATAGGCTCCTCCTCTCCACCAGAGAGTGGCGATGTTGGCAACCACGAATTTTTATTAAAAATTGAAGATGGGGGAGGTATGACTGTGCAAGAGGAGATTAATATTGAAGTAAGAGAAAACTTGGCTCCTGAATTCACTAACTTGGGATCTATTCCATCGGCCATAAGAGTTGGGTGCTATGATGACAACGATAACCTCGTAGATCTGAACTGGCGTGATCTAAATAATTCTGCTCCTAATTTCAATGGCAATGATGTGGTCACATTTACTCATCAAGGAATTGGGTCGATCGAGTGGCTCAATTTTGACAATGACGATAATGGTAAACTTTTTTGTGTTAGGGCACCAGAAAATAGCGATGCTGGGACCGCTTCTGTTATTATCAAAGTAGAGGATAACAGACCATCCAATCCCAAAAGCTCTGAATACTCGTTTGACCTAGAGCTAGTTGCAAATGACGCTCCTCAATTTACTAATCTAGGGAATTTCCCTAACTCAATGTCACGAGGTGACACCCTTTATTTCGATGTAGAATGGCAAGATCCAAACAGTGATGTAATTAGTTTTAGTGTAACGGAAAATTTTTCATGGTTTACATGGGATAATTCAGGGAACATTACTGCTATTCCGACTTCCTCGCATGTGGGAAGTTGGGAGATTCCATTTAACATTAGTGATGGTTGCTATACTTCTACCTCAACAAAAACACTTACGATAGATTAATAATTAATTAATAAAGGAAATTAAAATGAAACTTAGATCGGATATGAATGCAAGAACCGCCATGGTATATGGAGGTGCTGCTTTTTTACTTATGATAGTTGGATTTAGATCTATAATCGCAACTCTAGATCCCGATCATGTCGGTGTGATGACCTATTTGTCCATTGGTGCGATCGTGCTTGAGTTTTTCTTGCTTTTGCTATATGCTCAAAGTATATACAATTTAGGACCTGAGGATGGATCTGGAAGTGCGCCTTCTGGTGGCGGTGTCGCTGATATGGATAGTAAGGAGATCTCAGAGTTGACCAAGGCAGTTGTAAAGGTCGCCCAAATGGGTGAGGGTCTAGCTAACTTTGCTAAGGGTAAGGTCCAAGAAGAGATCAGAAAAGAAGTAAATGAGATTCTTTCAAAAGCCATCAAGAAATAGGTTTAGATCATGAAAAAAGTAGAAGTTTACTTCTTAATAAATCTCGGAGCGATCTTGAGTCTGTTTGCCATTGAGGGAGAACTGGCTATTTACATGTCAAGGCAGGATGATATCCTAAAGAATGTAGCACAAGATAAGCTTCAGATACTTGTTGAGATAAATAATGTTGAATCAAATTATGAAGACCCCGACCACTACCGTCTTTTTTTCGATGTTGAAGGCCAATATGAAAAAGGATCCATCGAGTTCAATCCCAGTTTTACTACGTCCATCATTGAGGTAGAGGGAGAGGAATTAAAAGTTGATGATGATTATGACTGGGAATTGGACTCAGTTGTAGTTGAGCCATACACTGATGAAGGTGATGAAAATAGATACGTTGCTAAAGTTTCTCTTGGTTCGGTGAATGAAGAGTATCTCAATCAGCCATACAATGTAGACCTGGGCATCAAATTCATTCCAGATATCGATACAGTGACCTATGATAAGTGGTCAACGGCATTCGGAGATTATAAGATCACGGATAAATTATTGAAGATTATTGATAGTGAGGTTTCGCGCGAGGGTAGTTTTTCAATAAATCGTCAGTTTGATACTCCAGTTACTCTGATCTATATGGATGGGCAGCAGTCGGAATTTTTCGTCCTTTTTGATAAGGAAAAATACACAGTGCTGAAAGGGCTAAATTGGGAGATTCCATTTAGCGTTGGTGGAGTGAATTCTGATGCTGATTTTAGTATGGAGCTATCAAGTGGAAAGGATCTCGTAAAGGAATTGGTCTCGGGCCTACCGCGCGCCTTTATTACAGGAAAGGGGACAAGCAGTGGTACGGTAGAAGTGGTTGGTCTTAGGAAAAGAGATAAAAAATCAAGTATTACCTCAGCAAAGATCATTGTGGTTGACCCACAGTATAGTACTCCATCAGAAGATAAAGAAATCTTCATTGGGGAAGACTACGTGTTTGACAGCCGTGTCAAGGATGTTGATAGAGATCGAATATCTGTTAAAATGTCTGGCTCTGCTGTAAATGAGAAAACCTTCAACTCTTTTCAGGCAAAATTAAAGCCGAAAAGTAGGGGCAAAGTAAAGTTTGAAACCTTTGTAGATGGCAATCAAGTAAAAGGTCTTTTCCATGAGGTAAAAGTAAGAAAAGTGCCACCACCGAAACTAGAGTTCAAGAGATTGGGTAAGGGAACAAACAATATGTTGCTGACGGTTACTACTTATGGAAATAAAAATGGTAAAAAGGCGGTAGTCCCTCTTTCGGGCATATATGGCAAACTGGATGAAGAACAACCTGAAAAGAGAATTGGAAATCGCAGAGTTGTGAAGTATAGTTTTGAGATGGATGAGCCACAGTTTGGTGAAACGACTGAGATAAGAATCAAGGTAGTTGATAAATACAAAAAAGAAACTGTTTCAGATAATGAGTTTGAATATTATGATTAAAATAACCAAAAAAGTTATCCTAGGGTCACTGCTTGTGGCATCAATCCATGGGCAGGAGTCTCTTTTCTGGGAAATAGCAGATCCAATTGTAAACAGCGAGTTTATTGAGTCATATATCAATAGACTTATCGAGGTGGATAAATTCGAAGAAAACGCCATCCAGGCATCATTTTCCATCATAGTTCAGATGGATATTGATGATGAAAAGATCGAACTGAACAAGTTAAAGGCAAAAGACTATCAGATGGGTCAATACATATCCTTTGACATGTCCGAGGTCGAGAAGATGAATAAAGATCAATTGAATACAATTATGTCTAGGGAATACAAGTGGAAGGATGTCAGCCGAAGAGACCTCTCCGAGCTTGAGCAATTCAGCACCGTTGACAATGTCTTTAAGGAGCGCAGTTTCAAGGACGCCAGGGATGCATTCTGGTGGTCTAACTCACAGATCAGTGCGAGTACGGCAATGAAGGCCTTCATTCGCCAAAAGAGTGGCAGCCTAGCTTTCAGGCTTGAGCAGGGATTCCCCGATCTAGGTCTTTCTAGGCAGCTATCAGAGAATCTGATGCTGGGACTGTCCAATGATATAGTGAGTTCCTATCTCATAGTACCGGGCAATACCATGTCAGTCTACAATGGCATTGGCCATCCTCTTGAAGGTAATCTTGGATTTGGTTTCAAGTTTGACACGCACAAACTAGGTGGGCAGGTAAACTATATGGATGTGGATGGCCAGGAATATTCTGCAGCAGACATGTTCAGTAGAAAGCATCTAGTGCTTCCTTCAAGCAGTGGAATTTTATATTGGAGCAATACATTTCAGATCAATAGGAAAGTTGATTCAAATTACGGAACAAAGATCAAGGATCAGAAGAAGCAAAAGGCAAAGGCTGAGAAAATGATAGCCAAAAGCAGGACTTGGGCTGTGGATGGCATCAAATATCAGGGATTATTTCTTGGCCTCGATGAGAATAATGTTGTAACGATTCAGATCGAAAAAGATGAAAAGGCCCACAAGCAGGCAGAAAAGGGCAAAGAGTGGACTACTTCATCAGGGAGCACGGTAAAAGCCTCGCTGGTCAAGCGAGACAAGAAAAAAATAACACTTAATAGGGCAAAAGATAATTTCACCATGGTCTTGAAGATCAAGGACCTTAGCGATGAAGATAAAGAGTTTGTTTCTAGATTAAAGTGGGATGGGGACAAATCCTTGACCGTTCCCATAGAATCACTCTCATCAGAAGATCAGCAGATGGTCAGGATTGCATCTGGTGAAGTCCGAGCGCGTAAAGGAAAAGGAAAAGAGCTAAGAGTATCTCAGCCTTATGCGTCCATGCGTCTAAAGGCGGGGCTAGCATTTACACAGTTCTTGCACGGGAAGGTTGATTCGGCTAATCAGGTGTTGGTCACCGATCGGGTCACTGGCTCTGATGCGATAGGGGTATATGCGAAGGTCGAAGCTGTTACGGATGACAAGAGTTCAAAGGGCTATCTACAGATAAATGTATCAGGCAGTGGGTTCAAGGCATTCAGTTTTGGACTTGAGCATAATGTATACAGGATGGTAAATCTTGGAATGGACTGCACGCTCTATCCAAATAATTCTTTCATTACATTTCAGGATGATAGAGGTGATCTAAATAGTAAGTGGGATTGGTACCCTGGCATGAGGCCAGATGAGGAAGGCAAGGGCGGTGGGTCCTTGTTGATTTCACCATACATATCAGTAAATTTTTAGAGCAGGTCTATTATGAACATATTAAATAAATCAAAAGTCCTTCTATCCGTTATAATGTTTTCGAGCATGTCTTTTTCCCAGGGAGGTCTCAAGATAAAGGCTGACAATGCCCAGGTTCAGGAGGATGAATCTGTAAAAATTAATGTCCTCAAGAATGACAACCTTGAAGACAAGAGCAATGTGATTATTGAGATCATCACGAAACCAGAAAAGGGTACGGCTCAGGTTCAGGGACAGAAAATATTATACACGCCTGATGCAAACGTTGTTGGTGTCGATAAGTTTGACTACAAGGTGGACAATGGACTCGAGAATGGGTCCGCTCAGGTAAGAGTAAACATCAACCCTGTCAATGACCCCCCAACCGGTCTATCTTTAAGTGAGAGCAATGTCAAGGAAAATGCTGCTGCTGGAACAGTAATCGGTAGATTGAAGGTCGAAGATGCAGATGTGGATGATAAGTTCAAGTTTGGTCTTGCCAAGGATAATAGAGGAGACTTTAGTCTTGATGGTTCTAACCTTCTGACCAAGAGGCCATTCGATTATGAAGAAGAAAAAACATTCTCGATCTCTGTTCAGATCACTGATTCTGGTGGAGAGAAGATCGTTGAAGATATTACTGTAACGGTCAAGAATGAGAATGAGAAACCAGTTCTCATTAGTGCAAAGGAAGTAAGTTTTAGTCATCCAGAGAATGCTGGAAAGATCGTAGGGCGCTTAGAGGTCGAAGACCCTGATGAAAACCAGTCCAGCGTAAAATTCAAACTGACCAAGAGCGAGGACAGGGATCATTTTAAGATTACTCGAGCAGGTGATCTTGCATTTTTGAGAGAGCCGGACTATGAGAATCCTGTAGATGTGAACAAGGACAATGTCTATGCCGTATCCTATAAGGCAACTGATAGTAAGAATGATAAGTTATACGTTTCAGGAAGTGTAAATGTCCGAGTGAAAGATGCAGTAGAGACTGAGGTGATCGCACTGGATAAGAGAAAGTTTGTAGCGTGGACAGTAGACCATCAACCCTATCACATACTAATGGAAGATGCGATCCTGAATTATATGTCACTGAAATATACCAATGCAGGTTCTGGTGATGCTTTAGAGGATGGTGAGGATACATCCATTCGTGAAATGTCTCCAACCGATCAGATCATCATTGTACAGCAAAAGGGCAACTCAGATGAGATACATGAGATATGGTATGGGAATGGATTGGATTTTTCCATCATTGATCGTGAGAAAGTTGACTGGGTCTTTAGTCAAGACATTCAAAAGGTATTGATCGCAAAGGACGAGTACCTAACCAGTGAGTCTGAGACCGTATTCCATGAGAATGAGAGTGAGCGACTCATGGCCGGATATGGGTCCATATTTTCTGTCTGGCACGCAAACAATTTCAAGATGTCTCTTTCTTCTTTCTCCATGCGATCCAATCTTATTCAATATGCCTCCAACATGAGTTTCGGAAATCCACTGATCGGTCTGCCTGGTCTATTGGCGGGGTCGAGTGAACTTGGTATTGCAACTCAGCGATCAGAGTTTGGATTTCGTGTACCATTTGCATTTGATTTTGGAAGCGGGAACTATGATGGTGTTGACGTGGCAAGCTCCGACTACCTGGGCCTGTATGCCAGGGGAAACATTGATAACCTTTTTGGGACAAGGACCAGCCTCCACGGCCTAATAGGATTTACATTTTATCCTTCAAGTTCTGGAGAAAAATTGGAATCACTTTCTGGTGTCTTCAATAATCCAGAAACGGAGATAGAGAATATCAACATCTTGGACAGTTATGCCCTTGCCGCAACGACAGTTGAGGTGCCTGTCAAACTTCCATCTGTTGGTCGCATAACCGCATCTCCTGGGTTCCACTATCTGAAGATGGCACACCGTTTGAAGGATACTAGCCAAGATACCATAGACCTATATGATAGAACCTTCTACCTTGAGGCTGATGGGACTGAGGGGGATTTTACGGATAAAAACTCATTCACGAGATTGAGTTCATTTTATATCCGATTTGATGTAGTAGGGACGATAGGTGAGAAGCCAAAATTTATTGAGAGGCTCTCGTTCATGGACTTTATTCAATTATCTAGAGTACCTTTCTAT
>Ga0208410_1001062_pt1 | contig 14746 bp, 10 predicted proteins | sample ETN02SmetaG_3_FD_185787 | JGI IMG/M metagenome (GOLD analysis project Ga0208410, IMG submission 185787) | Marine microbial and viral communities from oxygen minimum zone, Eastern Pacific Ocean - ETNP2014F10-02SV257 (SPAdes) (version 2) | ecosystem: Environmental > Aquatic > Marine > Oceanic ... | reverse complement strand
ATTAAAATTAAAAAGTGGTTCTAAAGAACCAGGTAGAAATATAGTTGCATCGATTTCAAAGAAACAATTAGAGGAGATAGCAAAAAAGAAAATGGAAGATTTAAATGCAAATGATTTAACAGAAGCATCGAAAATAATTGCAGGTTCTGCTAGATCAATGGGTATAGAGGTAAAAGAATAATGAAATCAAAAAGATATAAAAAGTTACCAGAAAAAACAAATGAATTACCTGTTGAGACGATTGATAAACTTTTGCCTATAGTTAAATCAAATTGTACAACCAAATTTGATGAGTCTATAGATTTAAGTTTTCAAATTAATAATAAGCAAAAAAAAAATGAAATTAATATAAGAACAGTTATAAATTTACCTGGTGGAACGGGAAAAAAAATTAAATTAGCTGTTGTATGTGAAGATACAAAAATTCAAGAAGCTAAAGATGCAGGTGCTGATGTTGTAGGTGGTGACGATTTAGTAGATAAGATTAAAGATGGAAATTTAAATTTTGAAAAATTAATTTGCACACCTTCAATGATGATAAAACTTTCAAAACTTGGTAAAGTTTTAGGGCCCAAAGGACTTATGCCAAATCCAAAACTTGGCACTGTAACAAATGATATCAAAAAAGCAGTTGCCGATGCAAAATCTGGACAAGCAGAAATAAGAAATGATAAAGATGGCAATATTGGATTAAGTATTGGAAAAAAATCATTTAAAGATGATCAATTGTTAAAAAATTATAATGCTATTATTGATACTTTAGAAAAAGAAAAGACTAATATTACTTTAAAGGGTAATTTAATTAAAAATGCATTTATAACATCTAGTATGGGAGTTGCATATAAATTAAAATTAGAGAAAGTTTTATAAACATCATGATGAATAAAGATCAAAAAAAGCAATATATTGATGAAATGTCAACTCAGTTTGACAAAACAGAAGCTGTCATAGTTACACATTATCAAGGCTTGACAGTTACTCAATTAGATGACTTAAGAAAAAAAATGAGAGAACATGGTATTGTATTTAAAATTACCAATAATAGAATTACCAAATTGGCATTAGAAAAAACTAAGTGTAAAGATATATCAGAATTATTTACTGGACCTACAGCTGTAGCCATGTCAGAAGATGCCATAACATCAGCAAAAATATTAACTAAATTCTCAAAAGAAAATGAAAACCTAAAGATTCTTGGGGGAATCATGGGCAGCGACATTTTAGATGTGGTGGGAGTCAAAAATGTTGCAACTCTACCTACTCTAGATGAAGCAAGAGCAAAAATTGTAGGAATATTGCGATCTCCAGCACAAAAAATCGCAAGTATTTTACTTGCGCCGGCGTCAAAAATCGCTATTTTAGCGCTCGAAAAATCAAAAAAATAACCAGGAACAGAAAAATTATTATGGCTGACTTAAATAAAATCATAGATGATCTATCAAGTTTAACTGTTGTAGAAGCAGCTGAACTTTCAAAACAACTTGAAGAAAAATGGGGTGTAACAGCAGCAGCTGCAGTTGCAGCGGCTCCAGCAGCAGGTGCGGCAGGCGCAGCTCCAGCTGAAGAAAAAGATGAATTTACTATTATGCTAACAGCAGCAGGTGACAAAAAAATTAATGTTATCAAAGAAGTTAGGGCAGTCACAGCATTAGGCTTAAAAGAAGCAAAAGATTTAGTTGAAGGTGCACCTAAAGAAGTCAAATCAGGTGTTAATAAAAAAGAAGCAGAAGAAATTAAAGCTAAACTTGAAGCAGCTGGAGCAAAAGTAGAACTTAAGTAATTAATTAGAAAGATTTTAATTGCTGATTAATTTATTAATTAGCAACAAGGTATAGATGCAGTTATCTTTTACTGAAAAAAAAAATATTAGAAGAAGTTTTGGTAAACTTAAGGAAAGTTTATCAATTCCTAATCTTATAGAAGTACAAAAAAATTCTTATAAACAATTAACAGAATTTAAAGAAGGTGTTGATCAACATCTTATAAAAGGATTTGATAGAGTATTTAAAGGCATTTTTCCTATTGAAGACCTGAATGATAAGGCTACTTTAGAGTATATTTCTTACAAGTTAGAAAAACCAAAATTTGATGTAGAAGAATGTATTACAAGAGGCTTAACTTATTCTGCTGCACTTAAGTGCACATTAAGATTAGTTGTTTATGAAATAGATCAGGAAAATAATACTAAAGACATATTGTCAGCAAAAGAACAAGAAGTTTACATGGGCGAAGTTCCAATGATGACTCAAAGCGGAACTTTTATTACCAATGGTGTTCAAAGAGTTGTAGTAAATCAAATGCATAGAAGTCCTGGAGTTTTCTTTGACCATGATAAAGGAAAATCTCATGCAAGTGGAAAATTACTCTTTAATTGTAGAGTAATACCTAACAGAGGTTCGTGGCTTGATTTTGAGTTTGATGTAAAAGACTTTCTTTATTTTAGAATTGATAGAAAGAAAAAAACTTTAATTTCAACACTGCTTCTTGCTTTAGGCTATTCTAAAAATGATATTGTCAGTGAATTTTATCAAAAAGAAACTTATTTATTCGACAATAAAATATCAAAATGGAAGACAAAATTTGACCCAGAAAATTATAAAGTTAAAAATTTTTCAGAAGAAGTAATTGATTGCAAGACAAATAAAGTTGTAATTAAATTGGGAGAAAAAATAAATTTTTTAACGGCAAAAAAACTTTTCAATGATGGTTTAAAAGATATTTATGTATCCAATGAATCTTTATATGGAAAATTTTTATATAAAAATATTAAACAAGAAGAGGAAGAGTTTAAAATTGGAACAGAATTAAACGAAACTATTATTCAAAATTTTATAGAAAAGAAAATTTACTCAATAGAATTGGCTAAAACGAATTCAATTACAAAAGGTCCTTATCTTTTACAAACTATCTTAAACGACAAAAATGAAAATAAAAATGACGCTATTACAGAAATTTATAAAGTTTTAAGACCCGGAGAACCTCCTACGATAGAAATTGCAGAACAAATATTTAATAATCTATTTTTTAGCTCTGATAGGTATGATTTATCTGATGTTGGTAGAGTAAAAATTAATTCAAGACTGAACTTAAATTGTTCAGACAAGATTACGATACTAAGGAACGATGATATTTTGTCGATAATACAGAAAATGTTAGATTTAAGAGATGGAAAAGATGAAATTGACGATATTGATCATCTAGGAAATAGAAGAGTTAGATCTGTGGGAGAGCTAGTCGAAAATCAAGCAAGAATTGGCGTTTATAGAATGGAAAGAGCAATTAAAGAAAAAATGACAACTTTAGACGTAGAGTCGTCAATGCCACAAGACTTAATTAACGCAAAACCTTTAACAGTTTCGCTTAAAGATTTTTTTGCAACTTCTCAACTATCTCAATTCATGGATCAAACAAATCCATTATCAGAAATCACTCATAAGAGAAGAGTGTCAGCGCTCGGACCTGGGGGATTAACAAGAGAAAGAGCGGGATTTGAAGTTAGAGATGTTCATCCAACTCATTATGGCAGAATATGTCCAATCGAAACTCCAGAAGGACCTAATATTGGTTTAATTAATAGTTTATCGACTTATTCGAAAATTAACAAATACGGATTTATAGAGAGTCCATATAAGAAAGTTGATAATGGAGTAGTTCAAGATAAAATTGAATATCTTTCTGCAATGGAAGAAACAAAATTTACGATTGCACAAGCCAATTCACTATTAGATAATAAAGGAAAATTTAAAGAACAACTTGTTTCATGTAGACAAAATCTAAACTTCATACTTTCAAAACCTGATAACATTGATTACATTGATGTTTCACCTAAACAACTTGTATCGGTAGCAGCATCATTAATACCTTTTTTAGAAAATGATGATGCAAATAGAGCTTTAATGGGTTCAAATATGATGAGACAAGCAGTTCCGTTGCTAAAACCTGAAGCGCCACTAGTAGGCACTGGAATTGAAAGCGACGTAGCATTAGATTCAGGAGTAACAATAGTTGCCAAAAGAAATGGTGTGGTTGACAAAATAGATGGAAAAAGAATTGTAATTAAAGCATCAAATGAAAAAAATTATTCTCAATCAGGTGTCGATATTTACAATCTTCAAAAGTTTAAAAGATCTAATCAAAATACATGTATAAATCAAAAACCATTGGTTAGAGTTGGGGATAAAGTAAATTCAGGAGATATAATTGCTGATGGTCCATCAACAAAAATAGGAGAATTGGCACTAGGAAAAAATGTAACTGTAGCATTCATGCCATGGCAGGGATATAATTTTGAAGACTCGATTTTAATATCCGAAAGATGTGTAACTGACGATGTATTCACATCGGTTCACATAGAAGAGTACGAGATAATGGCAAGAGATACTAAATTAGGTGAGGAAGATATAACTAGAGACATACCTAATGTTAATGAAGAAGCTTTAAAAAATTTAGATGAATCCGGTATTGTTTATATTGGTGCAGAAGTTAAACCTGGTGACATATTAGTAGGTAAAGTTACTCCAAAAGGAGATAGTGCTACTGGACCCGAAGAAAAATTGTTAAGATCAATTTTTGGAGAAAAAGCAATAGATGTAACAGACACATCTTTAAAAATGCCAAGCGGAAGCGGAGGGATTGTTGTAGATGTCAGAGTTTTTAATAGACATGGTATTGATAAAGATGAAAGATCTATAACTATTGAAAGATCAGAAATCGAAAGTGTTCATGAAGATAAGAAAGTAGAAGAAGAAATTTTAGAGAGAAGCATTAAACAAAGAGCCACTACAATACTTTCAGGTACAAACTTGAATAAAAAAATAAAAGATATTGAAAATGGTACAAAATTAAACGAAGAAAATATAAACAACTTATTAATATCTGATTTATTCAAAATAACTACTGAAGATGAAAATAAAAACACTGCGTTGTCGCAGTTAAAAGATCAATACAATACAGCAAAAAAAGATATACAAGATCGTTTTGAAGATAAAGTTTTAAAAATAAAACAGGGTGATGATTTGCTACCAAGTGTAATGAAAATGGTTAAAGTTTTTGTCGCTATAAAAAGAAGATTGAGACCTGGAGATAAAATGTCAGGAAGACATGGAAACAAAGGTGTGGTTAGTAAGATTGTGCCTGTCGAAGACATGCCTTACAGAGAAAATGGAAAACCTGTTGATATAGTCTTAAATCCTTTGGGAGTACCAAGTAGAATGAATGTAGGACAAATCTTAGAAACACATCTGGGCTGGTCTTGTACTGAACTTGGCGAAAAACTAAATCAATTAATAACCGAAAATCAAAGAAAAATTGAAAAAACAGAGAAAATAAAATCTTTTTTAAAATCTGTTTATGGAAATCAAATATTTGATGAAAATATTGAAAATCTATCTAATTCAGAGTTTCAAGATTTATGTGAAAACATTCAAAAAGGAGTACCTATATCTACACCTGTATTTGATGGAGCAAAAGAACAAGATGTAACAAAAATGCTTAAATTAGCAGACCTACCAAGTTCAGGCCAAACTAATTTATGGGATGGTAGAACAGGTGAAAAGTTTGATAGAGAGGTAACAGTTGGAACTATTTACATGCTTAAACTTCATCATTTAGTTGAAGATAAAATTCATGCAAGATCTACAGGTCCATATAGTTTGGTAACACAACAACCTCTTGGCGGTAAAGCTCAATTAGGCGGTCAAAGATTTGGTGAAATGGAGGTTTGGGCACTCGAGGCATATGGTGCTTCTTATACATTACAAGAAATTTTAACGGTAAAATCAGATGATGTTGCCGGCAGAGTAAAAGTATACGAAACAATTGTTAAAGGTGAAGAAAATTTTGAATCAGGAATCCCAGAGTCATTCAATGTACTGGTAAAAGAAATTAAATCCCTAGCTTTAAATGTGGAGTTGAACTAAAATGAGTAAAGAATTATCAGATTTATTTAAAAATTCAGAAATATCAGAGTCTCAAAATTTCAGTAGCATTAAAATAACTTTAGCTAGCCCTGAGAAAATAAAATCATGGACTTATGGTGAAATTAAAAAACCTGAAACAATAAACTATAGAACTTTTAGACCTGAAAAAGACGGTTTGTTCTGTGCTAGAATTTTTGGTCCAATTAAGGATTACGAATGTCTATGCGGAAAATACAAAAGAATGAAGTTTAGAGGAATTATTTGTGAAAAATGTGGAGTTGAAGTTACCAAATCTAACGTAAGAAGAGAGAGAATGGGTCATATAAATTTAGCTACACCTGTAGCTCATATATGGTTTCTAAAATCTTTACCAAGCAGAATTTCGCTAGTTGTAGACATGAAGCTTAAAGATGTTGAGAGAGTATTATATTTTGAGAATTTTATTGTTATTGAGCCAGGTCTTACTGGACTTAAAAAAAACCAACTTCTAGGAGAAGACGAACTAATAAAATACCAAGATGAATACGGCGAAGAATCTTTTACTGCCGGTATAGGAGCTGAAGCTGTTCTTGAAATTTTAAAATCAATTAATTTAGAAGATGAAAGAAATTTATTGATGAAGACTATAAAAGAAACAAAATCAAAAGTTTCAGAGGAAAGATCAATAAAAAGATTAAAATTAATAGAATCTTTTATTGAAACAGGAAATAAACCTGAATGGATGATTTTAACTACTATACCTGTAATACCTCCTGAACTAAGACCTCTAGTTCCTTTGGATGGAGGACGTTTTGCTACTTCGGATCTTAATGATTTATATCGAAGAGTAATAAATAGAAATAATAGACTTAAAAGATTAATGGATCTTAAAGCTCCAGACATTATAGTTAGAAATGAAAAAAGAATGCTCCAAGAATCTGTTGATGCATTATTTGATAATGGAAGAAGAGGCAGGGTAATAACAGGTACTGGAAAAAGACCTCTCAAGTCTCTTGCAGAAATGCTAAAAGGCAAGCAAGGAAGATTTAGACAAAACTTATTAGGTAAACGAGTAGATTATTCAGGTAGATCGGTCATAGTTGTTGGCCCAGATCTTAAACTTCATGAATGTGGTTTGCCAAAAAAAATGGCTTTAGAGTTATTCAAACCATTCTTATATGCAAGATTAAATAAACTAGGTTTAGCATCAACAATAAAACAAGCCAAAAAACTTGTTGAGAAAGAAAGAAACGAAGTATGGGATGCGTTAGAATTAATAGTTAGAGAACATCCGGTAATTTTGAATAGAGCACCAACGTTACACAGATTAGGAGTTCAAGCTTTTGAGCCAAAATTAATTGAAGGTAACGCAATAGAATTACACCCACTAACTTGTGCAGCATTTAATGCAGATTTCGATGGAGATCAAATGGCAGTTCACGTTCCACTTAGTTTAGAAGCTCAATTAGAAGCAAGGGTATTAATGATGTCAACAAATAATATATTGAGTCCATCAAATGGAAAACCTATTATAGTACCAAGTCAAGATATGATATTAGGAATATACTATCTTTCTCAACCTCCATATCAATCTGAAAAAGTTGATGGTTATTTTGTTAATACATCAGAAATAGAACATGCTCTTGAAAGTGGTCAAATCAAAGTTCATTCAAGAATAGTTTCTAAATTTGAAACTATTGATGAAAATGGAAATATTAAATTTGAAAAACATATCAGTACAGTCGGACGTTTTCTTCTTGCTAATTTATTACCAAAAAACATAAACAATAAATTTTCTTTAGTTGATAGACTTCTTCCAAAAAAAATAGTTTCAGAAGTAATAGATCATGTATTTAGATTTTCAGGACAAAAAAATACTGTAATTTTTTGTGATAAATTAAAAGATCTAGGTTTTAAACATGCATTTAAAGCAGGAATTTCATTTGGTAAAGACGATTTAATTATACCTGAAAATAAACAACAATTAATAGATGAAACAAAAAAACTAATTTCTGATTATGAAAATCAATATGCTGAAGGTTTGATAACAAGAGGGGAAAAGTATAACAAAGTTATAGATGCATGGTCAAAATGTACTGATAGAGTAGCTTCTGAAATGATGAAAGGAATTTCAGCAACAGAAATTTCTAAAGATAATATAAAAATTAATTCTGTTTTTATGATGGCTGATAGTGGTGCAAGAGGTTCTGCCGCACAAATGAAACAACTTGCAGGAATGAGAGGACTTATTGCAAAACCATCAGGTGAGATTATTGAATCGCCAATAACATCAAATTTCAAAGAAGGTTTAACTGCATTAGAATATTTTAATTCAACTCACGGTGCCAGAAAAGGTTTGGCTGATACAGCATTAAAAACTGCAAGCTCAGGCTATTTGACTAGAAGATTATGTGATGTTGCTCAAGATTTAACGATTACAAAAAAACAGTGTGAAGACCCTGGATTTATAAAACTTTCAGAAGTTTTAGAGGGTGGAAATATAATGGTTAGCCTATCAGAAAGATCACTAGGTAGAGTTATTGCTAAAGATCTTAAAAATCCACTTACAGGAGATGTAATAATAAAAAAAAATGAAATGATTGATGAAGCAGCTTGTGAAAAGATTGATGCCGCTGGTGTAAAAACTTTAAATGTTTATTCTGTGATGACATGTGGCTCTAAACTAGGAGTTTGTGCGAGATGTTACGGTAGAGATTTATCAAGAGGAAAAATTGTACATGTCGGTGAGGCAATAGGAATGATCTCAGCACAATCAATTGGAGAACCAGGAACTCAATTAACAATGAGAACTTTCCACGTTGGAGGTACAGCATCTGTAAAACAAGAATCTCAAATAGTATCTAGCTCTGCAGGAAAAATTATAATTACAAATACAAATTTGCTAGAAGATTCAAAAAAGAATCTAATAGTTATGGGTAGAAATACAGAATTATCAATTCAAGATGAAAATGAATTACAGGTAGCATCATATAAAATTCCATATGGATCGAAATTATTTTTTCAAAATGGTGATAAAATTAAAAAAGGAATTAAAATTTGTGAATGGGATCCATACACAACTCCTGTAATAGCTGAAAAAGATGGTATAGCAAATTATGTAGATTTAATTGATGGTATATCTTTAGCGGAAACAACAGATGAAGCAACAGGAATTTCAACAAAAGCAGTTGTAGATTGGAAAAATCAATCAAAAAATTCAGATTTAAAACCTAGAATAACATTAAGAGATGAAAAAGGAAAAATAATTAAGAAAGCCGATGATAATGAAGCAAGATATTATTTAGTACCAGACTCAATTCTGTCAGTTAAAGATGGACAGAAAATATCAGCAGGAGATGTAATTGCCAGACTGCCTAAGGAAACAACAAAAACAAAAGATATTACAGGAGGATTACCAAGAGTTGCTGAATTATTTGAAGCAAGAAAAGCAAAAGATAGTGCAATTATTGCAGAAAACGATGGAAAAGTATTATTTGGAAAAGAAGTTAGAGGAAAACAAAAAGTTGCAATTGAGTCAGCTAATGGAGAAACTTCTAATTATTTAATTCCTAAGGGAAAACATATAAACTTTAACGAAGGTGAGAAGATTAAAAAAGGTGAATATTTATTAGATGGACAACCTCTTCCTCACGATATTTTGAGAATATTGGGTATTGAAGAGTTGACGGATTATTTTGTAAATCAAGTTCAAGATGTATACAGATTACAAGGTGTCATAATTAATGATAAACATATTGAAGTAATTTTAAGACAAATGCTTAAAAAAATTGAAGTCAAAGAATCTGGAGATAGCACTTTAATGCCAGGTGAAATTATTGATAGATTAAAATTCGAAGATATAAATGAAAAACTTGTGTCAGAAAACAAAAATATAGCAGTAGGTGAGAGGGTTTTAATGGGTATAACAAAGGCCTCCTTGCAAACAGAGTCATTCATATCTGCGGCATCATTCCAGGAAACAACTAGAGTGCTTACAGATGCAGCGATAAAAGGTAAAACTGATAAATTGGTTGGATTGAAAGAAAATGTTATAGTAGGAAGATTAGTACCTGCTGGTACCGGATCAATAAAAAATTTATGGAACAAAAAAGCTTCAGACGATGATCAAAAATTCCTATCTGAGCAAGAAAAATTAGAACCTTCAGAACCTCAAGTAAATCAATAAAAATAGCTTATATTTAAACTTATTTTAGTTTGACAAATAAAATTTCTATTGTAATTTGGCCATGTTTTTGGTCGGAATGTAGTAACTTGATTACTAAACGCTGCCACGAATAACCTGTCAGTTATTTCATCAAAAATCAAAATTATAAAATAAAATTATGCCAACTATTAACCAGTTGATCAGAAAAAGTAGAAACAGACCATTAGCTAGGAATAAAGTTCCAGCACTACAAAAACAACCTCTTAAAAGAGGTGTTTGTGTTAAAGTTTATACAACGACTCCAAAAAAACCTAACTCAGCTTTAAGAAAAGTTGCAAGAGTTAGATTGTCAAATGGTTTTGAAGTAACAGCATATATTCCTGGAGAAGGACATAATTTACAAGAGCACTCTGTTGTTTTAATTAGGGGTGGAAGAGTGAAAGATTTGCCAGGAGTAAGATACCATATACTCAGAGGAAATTTGGATACACAAGGAGTGGCAAATAGAAAAAAAAGACGATCTCTTTACGGAACAAAAAAAGGTAAATAATAAATGTCTAGAAAAAGAAAAGCTCCAAAAAAAATTCCTCTTATAGATCCAAAATACAAGTCTATTATTATTCCAAAATTAATAAATTCCATTATGTACGATGGAAAAAAAATATCAGCTGAAAAAATTGTTTATGAAGCAATAGAAAAAATTAAATCAAAAACTAAAGATGAGCCTATAACAATTTTTAATGATGCATTTAATAATGTAAGACCAACTGTTGAAGTGAGATCAAGAAGAGTAGGTGGGGCGACTTATCAAGTACCAGTTGAAGTTAAACCAAAAAGATCACAAGCTTTAGCTTTAAGATGGATAGTTGATGCTTCAAGAAAAAGAAAAGATAAAAAAATGTCAGATAAACTTTTCAATGAAATTTATGACGCATATCAAAATAAAGGATCAGCAATTAAAAAAAAAGAAGACACTCATAAAATGGCAGAATCGAATAAAGCTTTTGCGCATTTTAGATGGTAAAAAATTATGGCTAGGACTCACACTTTAGATAAATATAGAAACATTGGAATTATGGCTCATATAGATGCTGGAAAGACGACTACTACTGAAAGAATTTTATATTATACAGGAAAAAGTCATAAGATCGGTGAAGTTCATGATGGTGCTGCAACAATGGATTGGATGGAACAAGAACAGGAAAGAGGTATTACTATAACTTCTGCGGCTACTACTTGTTTTTGGAACGATCATAGAATTAATATAATTGACACACCGGGACATGTTGATTTTACAATTGAAGTTGAAAGATCTCTAAAAGTTTTAGATGGTGCTGTTGCAGTTTTTGATGGTGTAGCAGGTGTAGAACCTCAATCAGAAACTGTTTGGAGGCAGGCTGATAAATATAAAGTACCAAGAATTTGTTTTGTAAATAAACTAGATAGAACCGGAGCTGATTTTTTTAGATGTGTAGATATGATAAAAGATAGGCTTGGAGCCAAACCTTTGGTAATGCAAATACCAATAGGAATAGAGTCGTCTCTACAGGGAGTTGTTGATTTAATAAAAATGAAAGCAATTGTTTGGAAAAATGAAGATTTGGGAGCCGCATGGGAAGAAAAAGATATTCCTGAAGATCTAAAAGAAATTTGCAATAAATACCGACAAGAACTTGTTGAAACAGCAGTAGAGCAAGATGAGAAACTAATGGAGTCTTATCTTGGAGGCGAAGAAATAAGCAATGAAGACTTAATAAAATGTGTTCGAAAAGGATGTTTAGGTTTTGATTTTGTTCCAGTTTTAACTGGTTCAGCCTTTAAAAATAAAGGAGTACAACCTTTATTGGATGCTGTGGTAAATTACTTACCAAGTCCTAAGGATATAGGCTCAATAAAAGGAACAAAAGCAGGCTCTGATGACGAAGTTGAAATGAAATTTGAGGACAATTCTCCATTTTCAGCATTAGCCTTTAAAGTAGCTAACGACCCATTTGTTGGTAGTTTAACATTTATCAGAATTTATTCAGGAACAGTTAAATCTGGAACAGGTATTTATAATACATCTAAAGATAAAGAAGAAAGGGTTGGTAGAATGCTTCTAATGCATGCTAATTCAAGAGAAGATATTAAAGAGGCAAATGCAGGTGATATAGTAGCACTAGCAGGATTAAAAAATACTATAACAGGCCATACATTAGCAAATAAAGATAATCCAGTTTTACTAGAACCAATGGAGTTTCCTGATCCAGTTATTGAAATTGCAGTTGAGCCAAAAACTAAAGCTGACCAAGAAAAAATGGGTGAAGCCCTTGGAAGATTAGCAAAAGAAGATCCTTCATTCAGGGTTACTTCAGATGAAGAATCTGGACAAACAATTATTAAAGGAATGGGAGAACTTCATCTTGATATAATCGTTGATAGAATGAAAAGAGAATTTAAAGTTGAAGCTAACGTAGGCGCTCCACAAGTAGCTTATAGAGAAACAATTCTTAATGCAGCAGAATTTGATTACACACATAAAAAACAAAGCGGTGGCGCGGGACAATTTGCTAGAGTAAAATTATCAGTAGAACCTTTAGAACCTGGAAAAGGAAGAGAAATTGAAAGTAAAATCAAAGGCGGCGCGATACCAAAAGAATTTATACCCGGTGTTGAAAAAGGAGTAGAAACAGTTGCCGATGGAGGAATATTAGCTGGGTTTCCTATGATTGATTACAAAGTTACAATTTTAGATGGATTACATCATGATGTTGACTCAAGTGTACTAGCATTTGAATTAGCTTCTAGACAATGTTTTAAAGAAGTTTGTACAAGAGGAACTTTAAAATTACTTGAACCAATAATGAGAGTTGAAGTAGTAACTCCAGAAGACTATATGGGAGATGTTATTGGAGATCTAAATAGCAGAAGAGGTCAAATTAATACACAAGAACAAAGAGGAAATGCAACTGTTATTACAGCAATGGTTCCGCTTGCTAATATGTTTGGTTATATAAATAGTTTAAGATCAATGTCACAGGGAAGAGCTCAATACTCAATGTTTTTTGATCATTACGACAAGGTTCCACAAAATGTACAAGACGAGGTAACTAAAAAAACAGGTTAATTATGGAAAAGCAAAATATTAGAATTAAACTTAGAGCCTACGATAATAAAGTTCTTGATCAATCAACTGAAGAAATAGTAAATACAGTAAAAAGAACAGGAGCAAATATTAAAGGTCCTATACCTCTCCCGACAAAAATTGAAAAATATACAGTATTAAGATCTCCTCATATCGATAAAAAAAGTAGAGAACAGTTTGAAACAAGAACTCATAAAAGATTGATTGATATTATAGAACCAACTCCTGCAACAGTAGAAGCCCTTATGAAGTTAGACCTGGCTTCAGGAGTAGATGTGGAGATAAAAATTTAATGTCTGAAATAGCTTTAATAGGTAAGAAAATTGGAATGTCACGAGAATTTTATAAAACAGGACAATCAATTCCTGTCACAGTACTAAAGATGGAAACTGGAAGAATTATACAGGTAATTAGTAAAGAAAAAAGAGGTTATCAAGCAGTACAAATAGGTTTTGGCAAAATTAAGAGTTCAAAAATAAAAAAACCAATGAAGGGATATTTTGCAAAAAAAAACACAGAAGCAAAAAAAATATTAAAGGAATTTAGGGTAAGCAATACCGAAGAGTATAAAGAAGGTAATGAACTTGGTATAGAGATTTTTAAAGAAGTTAAATTCGTTGATGTTAAGTCTAAAACTATCGGAAAAGGTTTTGCCGGAGCTATGAAAAGACATAATTTTGCAGGTTTAAGAGCTTCACATGGTGTTTCAATTTCTCATAGAGCGCATGGTTCAACAGGTCAAAACCAGGACCCTGGAAAGGTATTTAAAGGAAAAAAGATGGCGGGACACATGGGTGATAAACTTAGAACTATGCAAAATATTGAAATTATAAAAACAGATGCAGAAAACAATCTAATGTATCTAAAAGGATCTATACCTGGATCAAAAAATTCAGACGTATTAGTTAAAAAGTCAGTAAAAAATATCAGAAAATTAACAATGGGTGAAAAAATAGAAATTTTAGAAAAACAAAAAAAATCATCAGAAAAAAAGAAAAAATAAATGAAAATAGACAAGTTAAATATTGACGGTAAAAAAAACACAATAGAGGTTATGGATAAAATCTTTGCAGGTAAGATTAATAGACAACTTGTTAGTAATGTACTTTATAAAACTAATGCTAATTTCAAGGGAAGAAAAGCAAAAACAAAACAACAAAATGAAATAAAAGGATCTACATCTAAAATATACGCTCAAAAAGGAACTGGAAATGCTCGTCATGCAAGTAGAAAAGCTCCCATCTTTGTAGGTGGTGGAGTTGCCCATGGTCCAAAAGGAGAATTAAAATATAAAAAAAGAAAACTAAACAAAAGCGAAAAAAAATTAAGCATTGTTTCAATGATTACAGAAAAATATAAAAAAAATAATTTAATAATTTTTGATGACTTTGAAAAAAAAATTTTAAAAACAAAAATAATGAATCAAATTTTAATTAAATTTGATGCAATTAATTCTGTAATGATTGTTGATAAAAAATCTATGGATAATATTTTTAAATCAACAAAAAACATACCTAATATAAAAATTACTGATACGAAACATTTTAGTTGCTTCGATTT
>Ga0208410_1001060_pt1 | contig 14767 bp, 16 predicted proteins | sample ETN02SmetaG_3_FD_185787 | JGI IMG/M metagenome (GOLD analysis project Ga0208410, IMG submission 185787) | Marine microbial and viral communities from oxygen minimum zone, Eastern Pacific Ocean - ETNP2014F10-02SV257 (SPAdes) (version 2) | ecosystem: Environmental > Aquatic > Marine > Oceanic ... | reverse complement strand
ATATATTTAGTATCAGCAATTATCTTAAGTTCAATCTTTTTATTCTATTCAATTCGCCTTTACCTAAGTGATGATGATAAGCATGCTATGGCAACATTTTGGTATTCTATTTATTATATATTCTTAATTTTTATTGCATTAATAATAGACCATTTCATATATATCTAGATGAAGAAGAGTATCAAGATAAACATCGGCGTAATATTAGTTTTTATAATCACCGTGCTTACTCTTTTCATCAACAATATCACCACGCCTAGATCTCTATCTAAACAAGAGTTGTTAGTTAATGGTTTATTTTTATTTCAGGAGCCAAAAGAAATATCAGATTTTTCTTTTATGTCTTCAAATAATAAAACTTTTACAAAGAAGAATTTAGAAGACAAGTGGACAGTTATGTATTTTGGTTTCTCTAAATGCCCCAACGAATGTCCCGTTGCTATGCATGAACTATCTAAACTAAAAAAATTATTAGCAGAAAAAGGCTATAAATTAGATGACAAGCAGTGGGTCCTCATAACAATAGACCCAGAAAGAGATTCACCCAAGATTATTGATGAGTATGCCAAAGGATTTGATTTAGATTTTATTGGCTTAAGTGGAAGTAGGCCAATGTTATTAAGCCTAGCCACTCAATTAGCAGTGAACAATAAAATGCCACCGATGGAGAGTAAAGATAATAATCATGAGCATCTAAATGATCACGCAAATAATATTATTTTGCTTAATCCGCAAGGACAGTTTGTTGGGTTTTTTAGGCCGCCTTTTGATATATCTAGACTATCTTTAACCTATCAATCAGTAACTCAAATAAATTAAGGACTCTCTGGGAGATTCTCGTAATTTAATTCATCATAAGGGTTTTGATCTGATATAGCATCAGGATGGACCACAGAAATATCAATATCGCTTCCAACATCACCAGTAACAAAGCCAGCTAAAGTACCCCTTGGCGAAATAAAGATATTAGCAAATCTTCCATTTTTTGCATAAACCAAAGTAACTTCTTCGCCTACCTTTGATGAAATAAGTTGCCAGCCTGTAGTAGGGGTTTCATTTCCATAAAATATGAGATTTTCTGCAGGACTAAAACCAGAAGTTAAAGTTATTCTTCCAGATATAGAATTACCAGTTCCCAAAAGCACCGTTGGGGCTTTAATGATTTCAGCATCATCTGGAAGAGGAAAGTCCTCCAAAAGATAGGCTATTACTTTTCTTTGATTGGCCTGATATTCATCTGTAATCAAGGCACAGCCAGAAAAGAGCATTGTTGAAAAAAGAATTGCTAGTAAAGTTTTATTTTTCATATCTAGATTATGACATTATATTTTCTAAATTCCAGTTCTGATTACATATTAATAATGACTTTTCCTTTTGCTTTTCTATTTGCAAGATGAGTAAAGGCATCGGCAGCATTATCAAGACTAAATGTTTGAGATACCTCTGGGTTTATTTTGCCTTCAGCATGGAGTTTAAATAATTCATCAAAATTCTTTTTATTTTCATCAGGAAATTGACCAACCCATGCTCCCCAAAAGACTCCCACAATTTGACAACCCTTAAGCAAAGTAATATTAAGAGGGATCTTTGGTATTTGGCCTGCTGCAAATCCAATTACAAGGTATCTACCCTCCCAGGCAGTTGCTCTAAGGCATGGTTCAGAATAGCTATCGCCGACAGGGTCATAAACAACATTTGCACCCATTCCACCAGTTAATTCTTTTATTTTATTAGATAATTCTTTTTGCTGGTCTCTATCTAGGGTTCCAGAAGGGTAAATAAAACCCTCATCTGCTCCATGAGACATACACATATCTACTTTATCCTGAGTTGATGCGGCTGCTATAACTTTTGCACCCATTGCCTTGCCCAACTCAATTGCTGACAAGCCAACTCCCCCAGATGCCCCTAAAACTAATAACGTTTCTCCAGCTTGAAGATTTGCTCTTTGTTTAAGTGCATATAGGCTGGTTCCATAAGTCATAGATAGAGCTGCAGCAGTATCGTAATCCATTGAATCTGGAATAAGAGTGCAGCTTGCTTCTGGAACTAATGTTTTTTCTGCAAACGCCCCAAGACCAGTCATAGAAAAAACTTTATCACCCTCTTTAAAGTTTGTTACGCCCTCACCAACTTCTGAAATAATTCCTGCAGCTTCTCCGCCAGGAGTAAATGGAAGGGGTGGTTGGAATTGATACAGCCCTTGGATCATCAACACATCAGGAAAATTTATACTTCCTGACTTAACATCAATTACTACATGACCAGGGATTGCTGACGGAGTATCTACCTCTTTGACTTCAAGCTTATCCGGGCCACCCAATTCTACACACTGAAGGGCTTTCATTATTTATCTCCTATATTTGGGCATTATATTTTTTAACATATGCCTCTATATCTTTTGTTGAGTTATTTTCAATATTTTCAAATTCTTTTATAGACTTTATGCTTTCAGAATTAAGATAGCCTAAATCCAAAGTATTATTTTGCCTTAAATCATTAGTATTTTGCATACTTTTTGTTAATGCCATTTCTGAAAAACTTAAGGAGTCACCAAGAGACTTTAATATAACAGCACTTTGACTCTCACCCTTAATAATTCTACTTAAGGCCCCTGAATAATTATCACCCTCTTTATCTAGCTCATTTGCTAATATGTTTAGCTCATTAATAAGACTGGATAACGCATCATCGCAAGTAATGTCTTTTCCCTTGTAGGAAATAATAGTTGAATGATTTTGACCATTAGCAACCATATCAGCATGATTCTTTTGCAGTTTTATACTTTCTTCAGGGGATATCTCAGGACTCTCATTAATAGCACAATGTAATAAAAATAGATCTAATAGGTACATTTGATCTTTTGAGATTCCACATAATTCATTTGGATTTATATCAATACCTCTTACCTCAACATACTCAATGCCATTTTCTTTTAAAGCGACAGCCGGCCTTAAACCATCGGTCGAACTCCTTTTTGGCCTTATGGTGTCATATAGCTCATTTTCAATTTGTATAATTCCGTCTGAAATTTGCTGTCTATTATTATTGCTATCAAATAGCCCTAGCTCGCTAAAATCTGGATGTGCATTCTTAATTCCAATTTTTACAGATTCTATAAAATCGTTTAAAGAGTTATATCTAATATCAAGAGACGACTGAATTGGACTTTGATAACCAATATTACTCATTCTAAGAGATGTAGCATTCTCTAAAAATAAGTCATCATCATTAAGCTGATCAAGATTATGCTCTCTGTTTAAAACAAAAGATTTATCAATAACAGAAGATGCTCCAAATTGTGAGAGGATAAACCAAAAATTTCTTTTAAAATTTCGTATTAATCCAAGATATAACCCATTCACATTGTCTTGGCTAAAATTTTCACCCAAAATAGCGCCATAACTTTCTGGATTAATAGAAAAATTATAGTGAATCCCAGATACACATTGCATTATTGAGCCATACCTTACTTTTAAACCTTTTCTATATATATGCTTGAGCATTCCGCTGTCATTCTGACCGTAGTTTGCAATATTAATTTCATCTTCAGAATTAATCTTACAAGGCATAGAGTATGCCCAAAGTAATTCATCCTGGTCTATATTTTTGGATGTAAAGACATGAAGTTCATGCAAGCATTGGTATAAGCTATCAACCGAAGGAAATTTAGGGGTTACTAGCTCAATCAGAGCCTCAGCAAAATCAGTTGTAATATAAGGGTTGGTAAGAGGTGAGCCCAAACTAGACGGATGAGATTTTTGGGAGATTGAGCCATTAGCAGAAACTCTTAACATTTCTCGCTCAATACCTCTATTGAGCTTTAGACTGCTTAGTTCAGTCTTTTGGCTCCATAAATTTAATTGGCTAACAAAATTATCATTAAACATTAAAGACCTGGACCAGCTTTTATTATTTCATCCCTAACATTAAATTTTTTAAAGTTTGCTTCGAACTCTGAAACCACTTGTTTCATAGTAGTTTCATAGGCGTCCTGGTCTTGCCACGTTTTCTTGGGATTAAGTAATTCCGTCTTAACACCTTCAACGTTTAGAGGAACATTTAGATTCAGACCTGGTATAGATTCTGTTTCAACATTTTCCAGCTCACCATTTTGTATAGCATTAACTATTCTCCTAGTAGTTGGAATATCAAAACGCTGACCAACACCATGCGATCCACCCGTCCACCCAGTGTTAACAAGATAAACTTTAGAACCAAATGCCTCAACTCTTTTAATCAACAGGTCTGCATATACTCCAGCAGGCCTTGGGAAGAAGGGCGCTCCAAAACATGTTGAAAAAGTTGATTCAATTGCAGAAGTAGAGCCAATTTCAGTAGAGCCAACTTTCGCAGTATAACCACTTAAAAAATGATAAGCAGCGGCCTCTTTAGATAAGATAGATACAGGCGGTATAACACCAGTAAGATCACAAGTTAGAAAGATAACAGAATCTGGTTCGCCCGAAGCATTCTCAGGGATTGCATCATCAATAAAAGACCTTGGATAACAGCACCTGCCGTTTTGTGAGAGTGATACATCGCAATAATCTGGTTCCCCGTCATCATTTAATACGACATTTTCAAGAATACTGCCTTTCTTTATAGCATTCCAAATAACAGGCTCATTTTCTTCTGAAAGGTCAATCGTTTTTGCATAACACCCGCCTTCAAAGTTAAATACCGAACCCACTCCCCAACCATGCTCATCATCTCCGATTAATGAACAGGATGGATCTGCAGATAAAGTGGTTTTGCCTGTTCCAGAAAGTCCAAAGAAAAGCGCAACCTTACCCTCAGCATTAACATTTGCAGAACAATGCATTGGTAGAACATCTTTTTCAGGCATTAAGAAATTTTGGATACTAAACATCGATTTTTTCATTTCACCCGCATATTTCATGCCCGCAAGCAAAACCTTCCTTTTAGCAAAATTTATAATTACACAACCATCTGAATTTGTTTTATCTTCAGATGGTATGCATGCATAGTTTGCAGCACTCATAATTTGCCATTCTTGCTTTGCAGCCTGGTTATATGTTTCAGGCATTATGAAAATTAATTTAGAAAAAAGACTATGCCAGGCAGTCTCGGTTGTTACCTTTACTGGTAGATAATGTTCAGCATGAGCTCCAACATGTACTTTGGTTAAATACCTATCTTTTTCGCCTAAGTAAGCCTCTACTTTATCCCACAAACTATCAAATGCATCAGGGTCAAAGGGTTTATTTACCTCACCCCAGTCTATTAAATTCTCTGTTCCTGGCTCTTTTACTATAAATCTATCGTTGGGACTTCTTCCAGTTCTTTCCCCAGTAATAGCAGTTAGAGCACCGTTGCTGGCCAAAACACCTTCATTATTTTCTAATGCTCTTTTAATAAGCTCATCATTGCTGAGTTCGAATATTTGAGATGTGTCTGATTTCATATTTATTTTTTATCCAATAAACATTTTATAGGACTAACAGCGCCCCTTAAATAAAATTATTAATATAATTTGTGTAGTGAAGTTAATATTAATAGGTATTAAAAGTCAATTATCATAGTATTTGTTGTTAAATATAGGCTTTATAAAGTTTTTGTTTGTAGTTCTGCTACAAAAATAAGCAATAAATAGCTTCCTTTATCCTTGTCGGGAGCTTTTTAAAATCTTAGATGTAGCGCATATAAAATATATAAGGAAGAAGATTAATCCCCATTCTGCAAAATTGAATATAAATCTCCAACTCTCTTCAGCGCATGTGGGGCCACCTCCGTATACATTAGCCAAGCCTCCAAAGAAACCAAAATATTCAATTTGTGTTTCTAGAGGCATTCCACAGCCCATTGGCAGCATGGCAACCTCTTCTGCAGAGAGATTTTGAATATAGATTAGTCTTAGTGAAATAACTATCCCATAAATTGAAGTAAATATAATTAATATTTTGTTAAGTAGATCAAATTTCTTATATATAAATCCAATGAATGAGATGACGGCAATAACTCCAAAAATATACCTGGTTAATATACATAAAGGGCAAGCCTGAAGATCTAAAATATGATCCATAAGAATAGCTATCAACACTATTAAGACAGCAGCCAAACAGGACGCTATTTCAAAATAGTTTTGATAAACTGTTTTTATAAAGCTTGTAAGATGTTTAATCATAATTATTAAGATTTTTCTTTTTATAGTATAGAAAAAACTCATGCATAATACATCTAAGTAATTTTTTTAATATGAAAGATAGACTTTTTATTATCGACGGATCTTCCTATTTATATAGGGCTTTTCATGCGATGCCGCCATTAACGACCTCTTCCGGGCGACCAACTGGAGCTGTTAAAGGGGTTACCAATATGCTGGTTAATCTTAAAAAAGAAAGTGAAGGTTCGCCAATCATTGTAGTTTTTGATGCTAAGGGTAAAAATTTTAGACATCAGATTTATGATGACTATAAGTCCAACAGGCCACCAATGCCTGATGAGCTTAGAGAACAATTAAAGCCAGTCAAAGATATATGTAAAGCAATAGGGTTTCCTTTATTAGAAATTAGTGGGGTTGAGGCTGATGATGTAATTGCTACATTGGTTAGGATGGCAAAAGAAAGGAAATATACATCCGTTGTTTCGACTTTAGATAAAGATATGATGCAATTAGTTGAGGATCCTCATACAACCACCATGAACACTATGACACATCAAAATTTTGATGAAGCAAAAGTTTTTGAGAAGTTCGGGGTTAAGCCTAATCAAATTAGAGATATGTTAGCTTTAGTTGGTGACTCTTCAGATAATATACCCGGAGTTCCAAAGGTTGGTCAAAAAACCGCTGCAAAATGGCTGAATGAGTATGATGATCTAGAGACTATAAAAGCTAATGCAGAGTCTATCCCCGGAGTGGTTGGTAATAATCTAAGAGAATTTTTACCAAACCTTGATAGGAATGTTGAACTCGTATCATTAAAAGATGATATTGATTTAAAGGTTAATTTTGAAGACCTCCTAATTCTTAACAATGACGACGCCGCTTTAGAGAAGCTATTTGAAGAGCTTGAATTCAAGCCTTTAAAAAATAACCCAGCTAAAAAAACCCCCGAGGAGGCTGCGGCTGTTAATAGCAAATATCAAACCATTAGCACATCTAAGGAGTTAAAAGAGTGGGCAAAAAAGCTCGATCAATGTAAAGCTTTTGCAATAGATACTGAAACATCATCACTTGACACCATCACAGCAGATCTTATTGGTATATCTTTGTCGGTTGAAGAGGAAAAAGGCTGTTATATACCTATTGGACATGACTATGATGATGTGCCAAACCAACTTTCCCTTGATGATGTTGTAAAAATAATTGGAAAATCAGTTGAGGCAAATCAATCAAAGGCTGTTGGGCAGAATTTAAAATTTGATATACCAATTCTCTCAAGACATGGCATAACCTTATCCAATTTCCTTGGAGATACCATGCTAATGTCATATGTGCTTAACAGCACTGCAACCAGGCACAGCATGGACAGGATGGCTGAGCATTATCTTCAGCTATCTACTATTAAATATACTGATATAACAGGTACCGCATCAAAGCAGATTAGTTTCTCAAAAGTAGATATTACAACAGCAACCAATTATGCCGCTGAAGATGCAGATATAACTCTTAGGCTCTATAACCATTTAGCAGAATCACTTAAGGGTCATTCAAAACAATTAAAGCTTTTAGAAGACATAGAGTATCCGTTGGTTATGGCTCTTATTGCCACAGAAACAAATGGAGCAAAAGTAGATAAGAAAAAATTAGCTGCTCACTCTAAAGAATTAGGCGAGAAAATAGAAGTTTTAACAAAAAAAGCTCATAAGCTAGGCGGCCAAGAGTTTAATTTAGATTCACCAAAACAACTCTTAGAAATCTTATATCAAAAGCAAGGTCTTCCAGTTTTACAAAAAACTCCCAAGGGCCAGCCTTCAACAAATGAAGCAACCCTTCAAAGATTAGCTGAAGAATACGATTTACCTAAAGTTATTTTAGAGTACAGAACTTTAGCAAAACTAAAATCAACTTACACTGATAGCCTGATTGCTATGGAGAATCCAGCAACAGGAAGAATACATACCTCATATCATCAAGCAGTAACTTCAACAGGAAGGCTCTCTTCAACTGAGCCAAATTTGCAGAATATCCCAATTAAAACTTCTGAAGGTAGAAGAATAAGAGAAGCTTTTATTCCTGAAAAGGGTAATGTTTTAATTTCAGCTGATTACTCTCAAATTGAATTAAGAATAATGGCTCATTTGTCAGGCGATAAAAATTTAACAAATGCTTTTAACAATAATTTAGATGTTCATTCTGCAACTGCTGCAGAAATCTTCGGTGTTGATATTAATGATGTTGATTCAGACCAAAGAAGAAGTGCAAAAGCTATTAACTTTGGACTTATGTATGGGATGTCAGCCTTCGGACTAACAAGGCAGCTTGATATAACAAGAGCAGAAGCGCAATCTTATTTAGATACTTACTTTGAGCGTTATACAGGTGTTAGAGATTACATGGATAATGTAAGAGCAGAAGCCAAAGAAGATCTTTATGTTCAGACTATTATGGGCAGAAGACTTTATGTTAATGAAATTAACGCAGCTAATGGCCTTAGAAGACAGGCAGCAGAAAGGGCTGCTATCAATGCACCGCTTCAAGGTTCAGCAGCAGACATCATTAAAAAGGCTATGTTAGATGTGGATGCTTGGATAACAAACGAAGCTTCCGATACTACTAAAATGATCATGCAAGTTCATGATGAATTAATTCTTGAAGTTAAAAAATCAGAATCAGAAGATATTCTGAATAAAGTAAAAGAAATTATGGAGGCAGCAGTTGACCTGAATATTCCTCTAATAGTTGAAGCTTCTATTGGCTCAAATTGGAACGAAGCTCACTAATAAGATAAAAGCAATTTTATTAATTTCTTAAATCCAATATTATCTTTTGAAGAGATAGCATAAGCATCAATACCACCCAAATCTTTAGAAACTTGTAATACTGTTTTAGCTATTTTGTTTTTAGATAATTTATCGCTTTTAGTAAGAACGGGTATAAAGGGCACTTCAGACTTTCTACATAAACTTATCAGATCAAGATCGGTTTCTTTTAAAGGGTGACGAATATCCATAAATAATAAAACAGCCTTAAATGATTGCCTCATATTAAAATATTGGCTTAATAGTGGCCCCCAATCTTTTTTTCGAGAATGCCCAGATTTTGCATAGCCATAACCGGGCAAATCTACAAGTTTTAAGTCATCATTTACTTTAAAATAATTTACCTCAGTTGTTCTGCCGGGAGTTTTACTTATTCTAGCTAATTTATGATTCTCTGTGATTGCATTGAGTGCGCTAGACTTTCCAGCGTTAGATCTGCCAGCCAAAAGTATTTCAATACCGCTATCTTCAGGCAAATTCTTGTATTGAGTTACCCCCATCATGAATTCAGTATTTTTAAAAAGGTTTTGCATTTAATCGTTTATCTAAGCCTCAGCTCCGTTTATAATACTCACTCTAAGGAATCTCAAACAAATGTCTATAAGAATATTTTTAGTAACAGTATTTATCTTTAGTATAAATGCTATTGCAGCAAATAAAGAAATGCCTCATGTGTTTGAGGGCGGCGACGCTCAAAAGGGAGCAAGTATGGTTTCTTCTTGTGTTGCGTGTCATGGCACTGATGGAAATAGCATAAGCTCTGATTGGCCAAAGCTTGCCGGGCAAAATCAAAAATATTTATTTGATCAACTAAAATACTTTAAAAGTGGAGAACGTGAGAACATATTAATGGAATCAGTGATTCCAATACTAAAATCCTATTCCGATGAAGATCTTTTAAACATAGCAGCTTACTATTCATCAAATCCAAAAACTAATGGACAGGCCAAGAATGATGAAGAACTTCTTTTGCTTGGAGAGTCTTTATATAGAAGTGGCAACACAGCAAGATCAATACCTGCTTGTACAGCCTGCCACTCGCTTTATGGTGATGGTAATGCTTTAGCAGGATATCCCACAGTTGCAGGACAACAAAAGGCATATCTAGTTTCTACACTGAAATCTTATAGGTCAAAAGAAAGGGCGGCAGGAGACAACGCTTCAGTGATGCAAACAATTTCAAAAAATTTAACTGATAAGGAGATAGATGCATTAGCAAACTACATGCACGGATTATATGAATAAGTATTATAAATTTTACACAACAATAATTTTCGGATATACCCTAATAGCCTTTGCTGTAAATGTTCAAGCTGAATATAAGCTGGGTGTAGATTTTAAATTGGTCGATGATCCCCTTCCTGTAAGACAAGATGGGATGGTAGAAGTTACAGAAGTCTTTTGGTATGGGTGTAATCACTGCTACGCATTTGAGTCCACTATTAATAATTGGGATAAAAATAAACCAGAATATGTGAAATTTACTAAAATGCCTGTTACATGGAGTCAAATACATCAACTGCATGCGTCTTTATATCACACCATTGAAGCCCTGAATCTTGATGAGGGCTCGCATAATGCTGTTTTTACTACAATCCACAAAGAAGGTAATTTTCTAGGAAGCCAAAAAGCTGTTGTTAAATTTTTATCAAAATTGGGTGTTGATGAGGATAAATCAAAGCAATATTTAAACTCTTTTGGCGTTAAACAAAAAGTCAGTAGAAATATGCAAACCTCAAGACAACTAAGAGTAGATAGCGTTCCTATGATCATTGTTGATGGAAAATATATTATTCAAGCGAAAAGAGACAAACAAGAAATGCTCAATGTGCTTGATCATGTAATAAAACTTCAAAAGAATAATTCATAAACGGAATTTAAATGACTATGAAATTTAAAAAGAATATTTATTTAGTAATTTTACCAATTTGCTTCTTATTTATTTTTAATGGTAAAAAATATGAAGACGCAGTCTTAGAAAGAATCCAAGTCCCGGTAAAGATCTGTCTTGAGGGCCAAGACTGTGGCGCTCCAGCTACAGCAAGTACAGCACAATCAGCACCAACTATTTCTGTTAAGAAGGTTGAATTATCTGAGGGATCTGAGCATATTGTAAAGATGCTTAATACTGGAATTGATGGCGCTATGGTTTTTGAGCCTTCAGTTATAAAGGTTTCCATTGGAGACACCATTCATTTTAAAGCAACTGATATGTCACATAACTCAGAAACTATTCCAGGAATGATTCCTGATGGTGCAGAGGGATGGCTTGGAGCTTTAAATGAAGATATTTCAGTAACTATTGATGGAGAGGGTGTCTACGTTTATCAATGTACCCCTCATGCAATGATGGCAATGGTTGGAGTTATCCAAGTTGGAGAAGCTATTAATATTGATGCTGTTAAACAGGCCGCACAGACTCAAAAGTCAACATTTGTAATGAATTCAGATAGATTAGATGGCTATCTAGAGCAGTTATAAATTTTTAACCTCTTCAAGCTTATCTAATCTTTTTTCAAGCTTCTCCGCTTTAGATTTTAAAGAGTCATATTTAGATTTTGAAATATACCCAGCGGAATCAAGGGCTTTTTCAATATTTGGTTTAAGATTATCTATAAGATCTCTTGAATCAGGCAGAGGCAATAAGGATTGGATATTCTTCAATTCTTTGCTGATTATTGAAATTATTGCATCTAAAACTTTATCTTCTTTCATAGCTTATATATTTTCTATTATTTGATGATTATACCAATCTGATAGAGATGCTGGCTCAGGGAAATCTTGAGCCCATTCATCATCATTTTTATTAAACCATAAAACATTAAAGCCAGCATTTAGCGCCCCCCTCATATCATTTACTTGATGATCTCCAATATGTAAAACTTCATTTGGCTGAAGATTGGACAACCTCAGGGCTTCATCAAAATGACCGCTTGACGGTTTATTACTCTTGACGTCTTTTGAACTAATAGAGAATTTAAAATATTTATCAATCTCCAATTTATTTATATCAGCATTACCATTAGTTAAAACTCCCAGATGATACTTGGTTGACAAATATTCAAGCGCCTCAAGCGCCCCATCATAGAATGTTAGTTCGTGCCTTTTTTCAAAATGAAAATTAAAAGAATCTTCAATAATGCTATCAAGCTCTATCGCATCAGGAATATGTGACTCAAGCTTAGATCTATATATTTCTTTTCTTAATTTCCCTATATCCCAATCTAAACTTGGATCTTTACTAACAAGATCTGAGCGCAAATTAAGAAATGAGTTCATATCCCCCCACTCAATTGCACCAACCCTTTGTTCCAACCAATCTCTGGTTGCTATTTCAGCATTAATTAATGCAGGCTTTGTATCCCAAAGCGTATCATCAAGGTCGAACGTTATTAATTTGATGCTACTCATGCTTTCTTTGCCTTAGGATGTGCTTCTTCATAAATTTTTGCTAAATGCTGATAATCAAGCTTCGTATAAATTTGTGTTGTGGAAAGCGAGCTATGCCCCAGTAGCTCTTGTATAGTTCTTAGGTCTCCACCCGACTCTAGCATATGTGTAGCAAAACTATGTCTTAACATATGCGGATACACTGGAGGCAAGCCCTGTTTAAGGGCTAACCGTTTTAATCTTAACTGAATGCTACGAGTTGTTATCCTTCCACCCTTTTTATTAATGAATACCGCATCTGTTTCAACCAACATCTTTTCTCTTTCTATTAGCCATCTACTAATTGCTTCTTTTGCATAACGCCCGATTGGCACCAATCTAGTTTTTGAACCTTTCCCCAAAACTCTAAGAAATTGCATCTCTTCTTCAAAATCCTGCAAATTAACATTTGCTGCTTCTGAAACCCTTAACCCTGATGAATACATAAGCTCTATGATCGCTATATCTCTAATCTCTAGATTATTAGAAGGCTTGCAGCTTAGAAGAAGCTCAACCTCTTCTGGTGTCAGAACATCTGGTAAATGCTTTGGTGACTTAGGACCAGATATTAAATCAAATGGTGATGACTCTATAACCCTATTCTTTAGAAGGAATTTAAAAAACCCCTTGGCAGATGATAGGTGTCTTTGAATACTTTTTGGGTTATTGTTTGATGAAAAAAGATCTCCAATCCAACTAGTACAAATTGATTCAGTTGCATCGCTGTATGTTCTTATATTTAAATCTCTAAAATAGACTATTAATTTTTGAAGGTCTCTTTTATATGAGAGGACAGTATTTTCAGAGAGGTTGCGAACAGAAGAAATATATAGCAAATAAGCTTCTAAGTCTTTTTCAATAAAATATTTTGCTTTATCCATTTGATGTTAAGGAAGACAATCTTTTTTCCAGCACATCCCTCACATACTCTATAAATGTTGTATCTTCATCACCAAGATATCTTGTCCTGTCATGACTGCCCAGTTGAAGCATTCCAATTTTCTTTCCATAAACCAGGACTGCTATTACAGCAGACTTAACCTCTGTATCCCCAAATAACACTGAAAGCTTTTCTGATGAAAAACTACCACAATGGATTGAACCTTTATGAAGAGAAAGACCGGTTTCTTCTTCTATTTCGGCTATATCAGCATTATTAAAAAATTTTAATGAGCATTCATCAACACCAAAATTCTTAGTAAAATCTTTTTCTATAATTTTAGTAATATCTTTATCATTGGTAGCTTCTAAAATAGCAAGAGTCAGATTTTTAGATTTTATAAATAAATCTTCATTTATTTTTGCTTCATCTACAAAAGATGTTAATAAATTCATTAAAGTATTTTGTTCTTCCCTTAGTCTTTTAATTTGTCTTTCAAGCAAAGAGGCGGCATTACCAGCATCGTGTTTAAAATCTAATTCACTAAGGATAGCCTCCCTAGAAACAAAGAAATCCGGGTTATCTAATAAAAATATTTCAACATCTTTGGGGTCTATAGACTTACTCATTTATATCTCCATTAAAGCAAAATTCAGTAGGGCCACGCATTATTAGTTTACCATCTTCAATGCAGAACATAAGATAGCCACCTTCAGAGCATATCTTTATAGATTCAGTATTTTTTAGCATTAAAGACGCAACAGAAGCAGCTGCTGATCCACATGATAGGGTCTTACCAACACCATTTTCATAAGTCGATATCTTAACCTCAGAGCTAGATTCGCTGTATATAGAAAGGTTAATACTATAAGGCTTGATTATAGATTCTATCTGCTGATAAAGTTCTTCAGATTTGTAGTTTTTAATATCTTGCACTTGAATACATAGATGCAGATTGCCAGCATCTATTAAAGAAAAAGGAATATCTATATGGCCCCTTATGAGCTTTTCTAGATCATCATTTAAATAAGCATTTGGTAGATCAACAGTTGCTTCAACCATATCATCCTCAAGAGGTTTAACGAGGATAGATTTATTGTATGTTTCTAGCTGCATCTCTTTCATAGGAGCAAAATGATGCATCCAGATATATTTACTAACACACCTAATTCCATTTAGGCACATCATTGCTTCACCCCCATCAGCGTTAAAGAATTTAATTAAAAAATCATGATTGTGGGTCTCTGGCGGCAACACTAAAACTAATTGATCAAAACCAACGCCCTCATTTTTACAGCTAGCTTTCTGAATGAAGCTCTCTGACAAAGAAACTTCAGATTCTAATGAATTAATTATTACAAATTCATTCCCATTGCCATGCATTTTTGAAAATTTAATCATTTGAAGAGAGCTAGATTAAACTAATAATCTCTATAAGATTTATTGGACCCTTTACACCACAGCCGCTAAGAAGAAGCAAGGCAGCTATGCATAAAAAATTTTTAATGTTAT